>ERZ1066136.184-NODE-184-length-64892-cov-13.865601_pt1 | contig 64892 bp, 80 predicted proteins | sample MGYA00382783_ERZ1066136 | MGnify/ENA primary metagenome ERZ1066136 (study PRJEB33369, sample SAMEA5778366) | biofilm metagenome | biome: Industrial cooling water; feature: Water cooling tower basin; material: Biofilm | place: United Arab Emirates | collected... | reverse complement strand
CGGCGGGCAGGTCGTCCTCGTAGAAGATCGCCTCGACCGGGCACACCGGCTCGCAGGCGCCGCAGTCGACGCACTCGTCGGGCTGGATGTACAGCATCCGGTCGCCCTCGTAGATGCAGTCAACCGGGCACTCGTCCAGGCACGCGCGGTCGGTGACGTCGACGCACGGCAGCGCGATCACGTAGGTCATCGGAGGGGCGCCCTCCCTGCCGGCGCCCGGCGCGACGGATGCGCGTGCATCGTGGGAGGCTCGCTCAGCATCGCGCTCCTTCCTGCCTGGCGGCCGAAGTCTCGGGGACCCTCGACTCGCTCCTGAGCATACCCCTGGGCGGTATGTGCTCGCCGCCGGTAGGATGGTCGCGATGGTCGACACGCGAGCACTCCGAGCCCGGCTGCCGCGGCCCCTGCGGTGGCTGCTGGCGGTGTGCTTCGCCTCCGCGGTGATTGTCGGCCTGATGGGTATGCACACGATCTCCTCGGCGCATGGCGAGCCGATGACGAGCATGAGTGCGGCCGCCGACCACGGGCACCAGGCCTCGCCTGCCGACCCTGAGGCGTCCGCGGGATGCTCGTCCTGCGGCTCCGGCGGCGACCATGACGCGCTCATGATGATGTGCGTGCTGGCACTGCTGGCGACCCTGCTGTTGCTGGTCCTGCCGCGTGAGGGGCGGTGGTGGCTGCGCAGCGCGCTGCTGCAGTTGCGATCGTCGCCCCGGCCGCGACCCGCGCCGAGCCGCCCTCCCTCACTGCTGGAGTTGTCGATCAGTCGAACGTGACGGGAGCCGGCCCGGGCCGTCGCGCCGGGGCTTCTCCCTGCCCGCTCGCGGGCGTTCACGCACCCCTATATGAGAAGGACTGATTTGATGATGAAGAACAAGATTCGTGCTGCCGCGCTCGTCGCGGTTCCGCTGGCCGCCGCGCTGTTCCTGGCCGGCTGCGCCGACAACGGCGGGTCGATGCCCGGGATGGATCACGGCGGCTCGGACTCGAGCCCGTCGGACTCGGCCGCGGACTTCAACGCCGCCGACGAGATGTTCGCGACGATGATGATCCCGCACCACGAGCAGGCGGTCGAGATGAGCGACATGATCCTCGCCAAGAGCGACGTCGACCCGCGGGTCCTCGAGCTCGCGCAGCAGATCAAGGACGCTCAGCAGCCCGAGATCGACACGATGGAGGGCTGGCTCGAAGACTGGGGCGTCGACGGGATGGACATGGGCGGTATGGACCACGGTGGCGACGGGATGATGTCCGAGGAGGACATGGCCGCGCTCGAGGCCGCGACCGGACCGGAGGCCGCGCGGCTGTTCCTCGAGCAGATGATCCTGCACCACCAGGGCGCGATCGAGATGGCCGAGGCGGAGTTGCAGGACGGTAAGAACGCCGACGCCCTGGCGCTCGCGCAGGCTGTGGTCGATACCCAGTCCGCGGAGATCACCACCATGCAGGACCTGCTCACGCAGCTCTGACCCGCCTGGTGGGGGCGCCGCGTCCCCCGCGGCGCCCCCACCCCGACTCGTGGAAGGGGTGCGTGGTGCACTTCCGCAATCGCATCATTCTGGGTTCGGCCGGGGCTCTCGCCGCCGCTGGGACACTCGTCGGCTGTGCGTCGACGCCCGATGCCCCGGCCGAGCAGCGCAGCGGCCTGCCCGCGCATGTGCACGCCGTCGTGGTCGCCCCGGCGTCGGACCAGCTGCTGCTGGGCACGCACGAGGGCGTCTACCCCGTGTCTCCGACCGGCGAGCTCGGAGAGCGGCTCGGCGAGCTGGGCTTCGATGCGATGGGCCTCACCGCCACATCGCAGGCGCTGATCGCATCCGGGCATCCCGGGCCACTGACCCCGTCGTACCTGCCGGGGCCGAACCTCGGCATCATCCGCAGCAGCGACGGCGGCCTCAGCTGGGAGCCAGTGGCGTTCATCGGCGAGAAGGACTTCCACGCCCTCGCCGCCGGCGCAGACGACACCGTCTACGGCATCGCCACCGACGGCAGCGACGTGCTGCGCAGCGACGACGGCGGCGCCAGCTGGGCGCCCACCGGCGCCCGCCTCGAGGACACCGCCGGGATCGCGGTGGACGCCACCGGAAGAGTGGTCGCCGCGACGCCCGCGGGGCTGCAGCTCAGCACCGACCGGGGCGTATCGTTCGCGGCCTGGCCGGACGCGCCTCTGCTCTACACCGTGGGCGCGTCTCCGGATCGGGAGACGCTGGTCGGCGTGGCCACCGACGGGCGCGTCTGGCTGCTGACCGCCGGCGAGGGCCAGTGGCGTGAGGCCGGCATGGTCGAAGGTCAGGTGCAGGCGGCCGGGATCACCGCCGACGGCACGATCGTCATCGTCGACGAGGACAGCATCATCATGCTCCCTCCGGGCGCGGCAGGCGCGCCTTAGCCTCCCACCCGTTCAACGGAGCCGGGTTCGGATGCCGAGCGAACCGTCGGTAAGACGGATGGAGTCGCCGGCGTCGTCGCTCAGGCCGGTCAGAGCGCGGATCGCGTCGATGTTCTCCGGGATGACGATCGCCTGGTTGTCGACCATGTAGGCGTAGTACAGCTCGTCACCGGAGACGGTGAGCATGTCCTCCCAGAGCCCGACCTCGTAGAGGCTCTCGTGCGGCCGACCGAGATCGGCCATGAGCTCCTTCACGGTGTTGAGCGCGCCGAGCCCGTCGGCGGTCCGTAGCAGCGCGATCCTCGAGGAGGCGCCGAAGGCGTCAAGGATCTTCGCCTTCTCGGCGGGCCGGGTGAGCCGCACCGACCAGTAGTGCAGGTGGGCGATGGTCTCGGGCACCTTGACAGCCATCGTCACGACGTCGAGGTCCGGGTCGACGTCCTGGGCGTCGGGACCCTGGTGGCTCGGGATCGTCGCTTCTGGCACGAGGGTGTTCATGATGCCGCCACGGTCGCTCTCCCACGGGTCGGTGGCGCGGCGCAGCAGGGTCCCGCGCGCCTGGGCCAACAGCCCGGCCCGTCGCAGGGCGCCGAGGGTGCGCACGATCGAGGTGGTGTTGCAAGACACGACCCGAGTGGACTCCCGCCCGACGGCGGTGTCGAACGAGGTGTCGGCCACGAACGAGTGGCCGGTGAGCTGGTGCTGCTCGCCACCCTGCACGATGAACTTGACGCCATGCGCGCGGTAGCGCGGGATGTTGCGCTCCGGGATGCCCTTCGGCGTGCAGTCGATGACGACATCGGTGCCGCCGAGCAGGTCCTCGAGTGTGCCGACCGGGCTGAGTCCGGCGTCGCGCATCGCGTCGACGCGGGCGGGGTCGGCCGCGTAGAGCGGGACGCCGAGCTGCTCGAGCGGCCAGACCCGCCAGTCGGTGGTGACGTCGGCGACGCCGACCAGGCGCATGTCGTCCTGGCGGCTGACGGCCTCGGCGATGCGTTTTCCGATGACGCCGTACCCGTTGATAGCGACGTTGACGACCCGATTTACGCTCACGACGGCATTCCTCTCGCTGGCCCTCTACCCGAGCAGCACCATACCCGACTGGGGTATATCGCCTTTGGGGCCGCTTCGCGCCCATCAGTGTGGGAAGCCGGCGCGTGACGGAGCGGTTGGGGATGTCGGTCGTTTGAGGTGCCTACGGGAGTCGAACCCGTCTGGGCGGCTTTGCAGGCCGCTGCCTCGCCGCTCGGCCAAGGCACCCGGGGCCGCGACGTGGTCGTGCGGGGTCCGGTCAGGAGCGGACTAGACGCGCGATCGCGTCGCTGGCTTCCTTGATCTTGAGCTCTGCGTCGTCGCCGTCCATGCGGGCCGCGTCGAGGACGCAGTGCTTGAGGTGATCGTCGAGCAGCCCGATCGCGACGGCCTGCAGGGCGCTGGTCAGGGCGCTGATCTGGGTGAGGATGTCGATGCAGTACTGCTCCTCGTCCACCATCTTCGAGATCCCGCGCGCCTGACCCTCGATGCGCTTGAGCCGGTTGAGGTACTTGTCTTTGTCGGTGATGTACCCGTGCTTGGCGTGGGCCGTCACGGGGTTAGATGTGGTCATGGTCTGTTCCTTCGGTTAGCGCTGCAGGACGGCGCGGGTGCTGGCTTCGGGTGTGAGGTCGATTCGGCGCAGCAGCTGCGCGTTCAGGGCGACCACGACGGTGGACAGCGACATCAGGATCGCGCCGACCGACATGGGAAGGACGAACCCGATCGGGGCCAGCACGCCGGCGGCGAGCGGCACGGAGATCAGGTTGTAGCCTGCAGCCCACCACAGATTCTGCTTCATCTTCCGGTACGCCGCACGGGACAGCTGGATCACCGACAGCACCGACCGGGGGTCGGAGCTGGCCAGGATCACCCCGGCGGAGGCGATCGCGACGTCTGTACCGGCGCCGATCGCGATGCCGACGTCGGCCTGTGCGAGGGCGGGGGCGTCGTTGACGCCGTCACCGACCATGGCGACCTTGCGGCCTTCCTTCTGCAGCTCGGCGACCTTGCTGGACTTGTCCTCGGGGCGGACGTGCGCGAACACCCGGTCGATGCCCAGCTCGGTGCCGACGGCGTTCGCGACGGCTTCGGCGTCGCCGGTGATCATGACCACCTGAACGCCCAGCTTGTGCAATGCCTCGACGGCTTCGCGGGACTCGGGACGGATCTCGTCGGCGAGCTTGAGGCCGCCGATGACCTTCCCGTCACGGGTGATGTGCAGGATGATCGCGCCCTCACCACGCCAGCTGTCGGCCTGGTCGACCTCACGGGCGCCGACCTCTTCGAGCAGGCGGGGCCCGCCGACGCGGATCTCCGCACCGTCGACGGTGGCGGTGACGCCCACCGCGGGTGAGGAGGCGAACCCGGTCGCCTTGGGGAGGGTGAGGTTCTTCTCCTGGGCGGCACGGACGATGGCCTTGGCGAGCGGGTGCTCACTGTCGGCCTCGGCCGCCGCGGCGATCGCGAGCACCTGGTCAGCGTCCAGGTCTCCGACAGGCTCGACGGCGGAGACGGTGGGCTCGCCCTTGGTGAGGGTGCCGGTCTTGTCGAACAGGACGGTGTCGACGGTGCGCATGCTCTCCAACGCGAGCCGGTCCTTCACCAGCACGCCGCCGCGGGCGGCGCGCTCGGTGGCGATGGACACCACCAGCGGGATCGCCAGGCCCAGCGCGTGGGGGCACGCGATGACCAGGACGGTGATGCTGCGGACGACGGCCTCGTCGGGGTTGCCGACGAGGGTCCACACCACCGCGGTGATGGCGGCGGCGATGAGCGCGAACCAGAACAGCAGGGCGGCGGCACGGTCCGCGATCCGCTGCGCGCGGGAGGAGGAGTTCTGCGCCTCGGTGACCAGCCGCTGGATGCCGGCGAGGGTGGTCTCATCGCCGGTGGCGGTGACCTCCACCCGCAGACCGGAGTCGGTGGCGACGGTGCCGGCGGTGACCGGGTCGCCGGTGCCGCGCGCGACTGGACGGGATTCGCCGGTGACCATGGACTCGTCCATGTCGGCGCGCCCGTCGACGATCTTCCCGTCGGCGGGGACGCTGCCGCCGGGGCGTACCACGACGACGTCGCCGACGCGCAGCTCGGCGGGGGCGACCTTGACGATCTGGTCGCCCTCGACCCGCTCGGCCTCATCGGGCAGCAGCGCGGCGAGGGTGTCCAGCGCGGAGCTGGTCTGGGCGAGGGAACGCATCTCGATCCAGTGACCGAGCAGCATGATCACGATCAGCAGCGCCAGCTCCCACCAGAACTCGAGCTCGTGGTGCAGCAGCCCCAGCGTGGCGCCCCAGGACGCGAAGAACGCAACCGTGATCGCCAGGCCGATCAGCAGCATCATGCCGGGCTTCCGGGACCGCAGTTCGCTGACCGCGCCGGTCAGGAACGGCCAGCCACCCCACACGTACATGACGGTGCCGAGCACGGGCGCGACGAAGCGCGCCCACTCCGGGACCTCGTAGCCGAAGATCATCGCGAACATCGGCGAGAGCGCCACCACGGGGACGGCGATGATCAGGTTGATCCAGAACAGCCGACGGAACTGGCCGACGTGATCACCGTGACCTCCGTGCCCGCCGCCGTGCGCGCCGTGTCCGCCCTGCGCGCCGTGACCGGCGTGATCCGTCCCGGCGGCGTGCGCGGCGTGGTTCATCGCGCCGGCGTGATCGGTGTGCTGCATCGCAGCTGCCGGTGCGGGAGCGCCGTGTCCACCGTGGTCCATGCCGGCGGCGTGATCGACGTTCGACGTGCGGGGCGAGGCTGGTGCGGTATTGGTCTGTGTCGGAGCAGCGGCGTGCCCCTCGTGGGTATCAGCGGGCGCCGACTCGCCCGCGTTCTGGTGCCGCGAGTGATCGTGTGCGTTGGGATCTGTCATGGTCTGCTCCTCATCGTCAAAAGGGAACGAGTGTGATCTCACACTCTGTTCTGCGCTGTCGTGCCGCCCTCGCCTTCCCAGCGGTCGAGGGAATAGATCTTGGAGCGGCCGAACTTCAGCCGCACGCCGTACCCGCCGTTGGGTCCGTCGTCGGGCAGGAACTCGGCGCCCAGGTCCTCGAGCGCGGCACGGAGCCGACGCTGCTGCTCGTCGGACAGCCGGTCTGCGCCCTTCTCGAAATCGCGCAGGTCCTCCCTGGTGAGTTGCGCCTCCTGGGCGAGGTATGGCGCGCTCACCCGTACCAGGATGCGTGCGGCTCGGGCCAGGTCGCCGTTGAAGACCTGCTGACTCGCTCCCTCGGCCAGGGCACGGCGGGCGTGGTCGATCGCCAGGAGTTCGCCCTGGTTCTCGTGGCCTGCCTGCGGGTCGCTCATCGCTGTCCCCCCTGCACCGTGTGGTTGTTCGAGTCTGCCGTGCGCACCCCTGTGGAGGCGAGCGATTCGGCGGCGTCGGCGGAGTAGAGCTTGGGCATCCAGCCGAAGACGGCCGGTGCGGCGTTCAGCCCGAGCACGCCGATCGGAAGGCGGTCGTGCTGGTAGATGATCACGAGCGGGTCGTCGCTCTCGATCCGCGCCGGGGCGTGGTCGCCGGTGAGCCCGGCGCCGGCGATCATCGCCCCGTGCACGGTGGCGGTGAAGGGCGCGCGTGGCCGGTACGGGCCGGGTCGCTCGCCGGCGGCGAGATCCGCGAGGACCGTCCGCGCGACGTGTTCGCCCTGCGCGACGGCATCGGCCCAGTGGTCGATGCGCCAGCCGCCCAGGGTCGGGTCGTCGTGGAGGGCGACGCCGCCGGCGGCGTAGACGCCGGGGGTGGCGCTGCGCAGCTCCGCGTCGACCGCCACTCCGCCGCTCCACGGCGCCGGCGCGGTGGGTGTGGTGCCGTGGGCGACGACGAGCAGATCGGCGGGCACCACGGTGCCGTCATCGAGCACGATATCGAGCCCGTCGTCGACCGAGTGGACCTCGCGGATGGTGCGGCCGAAGGCGGTGTTCAGGTGCTCCTGGTGTGCGGCCGCGAGGCGCTGCGCGAGCTCGTCACCGAACACGGTCACGCCGGGCGTGGTGGCGCGGGCCACGAGGGTCACCTGATGCCCGCGTTCGCGCAGCAGCGTCGCCGTCTCGGCGGCGACCAGGCCGGCGCCGGAGATGACGACCTGGCCGGCCCGTCCCAGCCCGGCCAGGAGGTCCCGGACGGTGATGGCGTCCTGCAGTGAGTGCAGGGCTGTGAGCCGTCCGGAACCGACAGCTGCCGCGGGGATGGTGGACTCGAGGGAGCGGGGACTGCTGCCTGTGGCGAGGATGAGCGCGTCGTACGCCTCGAGGCGGCCGGAGGCCAGCCGCACGGTGCGCGCCGCGGGATCGACCTCGGTCGCGGTGTCGAGGAGCGCATCGATACCGGGGATCGCGGCTTGCTCCGGGGTGAGCAGTCCGACCGCGACGCCCTTGTTCACGAGGGTGCGGTTGTACGGAGCCTCGTCGGTGCGGCCGACCAGCGTCACGGTCACCGCATCGGAGCCCGCGAGCACCCGCGCGGCGGCGGTGCCGGCGGCGCCAGCGCCCAGCACGATGACCTTCTGCGATGACATGGGCTTCCTCGGGGTGATGGGGGCGGGGCTTGCGATGCGCGCGGCTCGCAAGCCCCGCAGGGGTGTCAGGCGGCCTTGATGTAGGCCTCGGGGTTGGCGTCGAACATGGGAGGGCACACGGCGCAGCAGAACCAGTAGCGCTCGCCTTCGTAATCGCGGTAGAGACCCTGCTGCTCCGCGATGGACTTGCTGACGCTGCTGCCGGGCATCACCGGACAGTCGACGATGTCGTCCTCCGGGGTCCCGGCGGGCGCCTCGTGGTGGTGGCCGTGGTCGTCGTGCCCGCCGTGGTGATCGTGGTGACCGTGGTCGTCGTGGTGACCGTGTCCGCCGTGGTCGTGGCTCATGGTGAACTCTTCCTGTCGTCGTCGAGGGCGGGGATCGCACGCCTCGGTCCGAAGCGGCGCTTCCGAACCCCTCAAGGGTATACCCCGTACGGGTATCACAACAGGCGACGGAGGGCTACTATTCCCGTCACGCGCGATAGGCCAGCACCGTCATCATCCCGGCCTCGCCGTGGTAGATGTTGTGGCAATGCGTCATCCACCGTCCGGGGTTGTCAGCGTCGAACTCGAGCTCGAGCGTCTGTTTGGGCAGCACGATCGAGGTGTCCTTGCGGGGCCCGCCGGCGGCGTGCTGGTAGGTGTGGCCGTGCAGGTGGAACGGGTGCCACATGTCGGTGTCGTTGGTCACCGTGAGCAGGACCCGCTCGCCAGCCGCGATCGCGTGCGCGTCGCGGAGGGGGTCGTGCATGTCGAACTGCTTGCCGTTGAATCCCCAGTCGTACTTCGCCATGCTGCCCGTGAGGGTTAGCGCGACCGTGCGGTCGATGCCGCGGCGTTCGAGGGCCGCGGCCCCGGAGGCGGTGAGCGACTCGGCGGTCGCCACGCGGCGCCCGTCACCGAGCTCAGCGAGCTCGACGTCCGCGGCGGGAGCCTGGCCTTCGCCGGTGCGGGCCACGGCGAAGGCGCGCTCCCGCTTGCCGACCGCCTCGGCCACCAGCGGGAATGCCCCGTCGCCGAGCGTGACGATGACGTCGTAGCGTTCCCCCATGCCCAGCAGCACGCTGTCGACCTCGAGCGGCTCGACGGGGTACCCGTCGGTGTGGGTGACGGTGAGCCGGTGGCCGCCGAGAGCCACCCGGAAGGCAGTGTCGCCGCCGGCGTTGATGAACCGGATGCGCACTTTCGATCCCGGTGTGCCGATGAACTGTGCGGGGTCGGCGGCGGGCTTGCCGTTGATCAGGTAGTGCGGGTAGTACACGTCGCCGGCGTCGCCGCCGAGCAGATCGGAGTCGGCGCCCATGAGCATGTTGCCCATCCGCATGAACATCTCGCCCATGCTGCCCATGTCACCCATTCCCTCGCGCAGCTCGTCGAGCACGTCGTCGGGGGTGGCGGTGACGCCGTCGAGCCAGTCGTCGAGCACGATGACCCACTCGTCGTCGTAGCTCAGCGGCTCGTTGGGATCCTCGACAATGAGGACCCCATAGAGTCCGGTGTCCAGCTGCGCGCCGACGTGCGGGTGGAACCAGTGTGTGCCCGGGTCGGGAGTGATGAACTCGTACTGGAACGTGTCGCCGGTGGCGATCGGCTGTTGGGTCAGCGGAGGGACGCCGTCCATGTCGTTGCGCAGGGCGAGGCCGTGCCAGTGCACGGACGTGTCGATCGGGAGCTGGTTGCGCAGCGTCGCCTGCAGGGTGTCGCCGGCCTGCAGGCGCAGCACCGGGCCGGGGATGCTTCCGTAGGAGTAGGTGCGGGCGGTGGTGCCCGCGAGGTCCAGGGTGGTCGCGGCGGCGGTGAGGGCCGTGGTCACGATCCGTCCGCTGCCGCCGCGATCGCGTTCGGTCCGGTCGACCGCAGGATCGGTGGGGGCCACCCATGTCGGCGTCTGGGTGCAGGAGGCGAGCGCCGCGACGGTGAGCCCGCCGATGCCCAGCGCGAGGAAACCCCGCCGCGACAGCTGCGGCGCGGGGCGATGAGATGGTGTGGTCATCGTGCCGCCGATACTTTCTGCTCGGGGACGGTGGGGCGGATCAGCCCCGTGACGGCGGTGATGATCGCCGCGAGCTCGACGTCGTCCGTCAGCGCACCGGAGGTTGCCCGGAAGCGCAGATGATTGTCGAGCAGGCTGAGCGCGACGCCGTCGAGCGCGCGGTTGGTGGCGGAGATCTGGGTGAGGATGTCGATGCAGGGTCGTTGCTGGTCGACCATCCGCTCGAGGCCGCGGAGCTGTCCCTCGACCCGGCGCAGCCGGTTGCGGAGGCCGCGCGCGTCGGTGATGTAGCGGCGCGCCGACTCGATCGGCTCGACGGTGGGGATGGTCATATGTCGGTCCTCGGGTTCCCGGGGTTCGCACGGGCTGGTGTGAACCCCGGGAACCGCGGTCAGGCCGCGGCGGCGGCGTACTTAGCCGGGTCCGCGTCGAACGCGGGGCCGCAGCCGGCGCAGCAGAAGTAGTACCGCTCGCCCTCGTAGTCGCGGAACAGGCCTGCGGCCTCCGCGGTGGCCTTGCTGACGGGGCTGCCGGTCATGACGGGGCAGGTCGTCATGTCATCGCCGGTGGTGGCGTCGAGAAGGTTCTCGCGGCCGCCGGGGACGGAACCGCTGGTGCTGCAACAGCTGGACATCGGGGGTGTTTCCTTTCGTGTGGGGTGGAGGTCCGTTGACGGAGCGGGTCCGGTCAGCGGGCGATGCTCTTGAAGCCGCGCAGCCGCAGGCTGTTGCCGACGACGAACACGCTCGAGAACGCCATCGCGGCGCCGGCGAGCATCGGGTTGAGGAGGCCGAGGGCGGCGATCGGGATCGCCGCCGTGTTGTAGGCGAAGGCCCAGAACAGGTTGGTCTTGATCGTGCTCAGGGTCTTGCGGGACAGGCGGATCGCGTCGGCTGCGCTGCGCAGGTCGCCGCGGACCAGGGTGATGTCGGAGGCTTCGATCGCGACATCCGTGCCGGTGCCCATCGCAAGTCCCAGGTCGGCCTGCGCGAGCGCGGGGGCGTCGTTGACGCCGTCGCCGACCATCGCGACGACCTTGCCCTCGGCCTGCAGGCGGGTGACGACGTCGACCTTGTCCTTAGGCAGGACCTCGGCGATGACCTGGTCGATGCCGACCTCGGCGGCGATCTGGCGGGCGACCGCCTCGTTGTCGCCGGTGAGCAGCACCGGGGTCAGGCCCAGCGCCTTGAGCTGGGCGATGGCCTCCTTGCTGGTCGGCTTGACGGTGTCGGCGACGACGAGGATGCCGCGGGCGGCACCGTCCCATCCGACGGCGACGACGGTCTTGCCCTCGCTCTCGGCTTGCGCCTTCGCGGCGGCGACCTCGGGACTGAGCTGCTGGGCCCATTCGGCCAGCAGCGACTCGCGACCCACGAGCAGCGCGTGCCCGTCGACGACGCCCTGGACTCCCTTGCCTTCGAGGTTGGTGAACCCCTCCACGGCCGGCAGGGTGCCGGTCTGCTGAGTGGCGCCCTTGGCGATCGCCTGCGCGATGGGGTGCTCGGAGGCGTCCTCCAGCGCTCCGGCGAGGCGGAGCAGCTCGTCCCGGTCCACGCCGGGCTCGGTGACCACGTCGACCAGGGTCATCTTCCCGGTGGTGACGGTGCCGGTCTTGTCCAGCACCACGGTGTCGACCTTGCGGGTGGATTCCAGCACCTCCGGGCCCTTGATCAGGATGCCCATCTGCGCGCCGCGGCCGGTGCCGACCAGCAGCGCGGTCGGGGTCGCCAGACCCAGGGCGCAGGGGCAGGCGATCACGAGGACGGCGACGGCGGCGGTGAACGCGGCGGAGATCGGGAAGCCCGCCCCCCACCAGGCGCCGAGCGCGATGACCGCGATGAGGATCGCGATCGGCACGAACACGCCGGAGATCTTGTCGGCCAGACGCTGCACCTCGGCCTTGCCGGTCTGGGCGTCCTCGACGAGCTTGGCCATCTGGGCCAGCTGCGTGTCGGAGCCGACACGGGTGGCGCGGATGACCAGGCGGCCGCCTGCGTTCACGGTGGCGCCGGTGACCGGGTCACCCTCGCCGACCTCGACCGGGACGGATTCGCCGGTGAGCATGGATGCGTCCACGGCGGAGGTGCCGGAGACGACGACCCCGTCGGTGGCGATCTTCTCGCCCGGGCGGACGACGAACTCGTCCCCGACCTGCAGCTCATCGACGGAGATCTTCGTCTCCACCCCGTCGCGCAGGACCGCGACCTCCTTCGCGCCAAGCTCAAGCAGCGCGCGCAGCGCTGCCCCGGCCTGCCGCTTGGACCGCTTCTCGAAGTAGCGGCCGGCGAGGATGAACATCGTCACCCCGGCAGCAACCTCGAGATAGATGTTCGCCGCCCCGTCGGAGGGGGCGAGGGTCAGCTCGAACGGGTGCGTCATGCCGGGGACGCCGGCGGTGCCGAAGAACAGGGCGTACAGCGACCACAGGAACGCGGCGGTGGTGCCCATCGAGATGAGCGTGTCCATCGTCGCCGCGCCGTGGCGGAGGTTCGCCCAGGCGGCCTTGTGGAACGGGAAAGCCGCCCACACGATCACCGGCGCGGCCAGCGCGAGGGACGCCCACTGCCAGTAGGTGAACTGCAGCGCGGGGACCATCGCCATGGCGATGACCGGGACGCTGAGGATGATCGAGACGAGCAGCCGGTTGCGCAACGATGTGAGCTCCGGGTCGGCGTCGTCCGCGTCCCCGCCCTGGTTGGTGTCGTTCTTGGTCTTCTTCGGTGCCGGGAGCGCGGCGCTGTAGCCGGTCTTCTCGACCTCGGCGATCAGCAGCGCCGGGTCGTACCCGGCGGGCACGGTGACCTTCGCTTTCTCGGTGGCGTAGTTCACCGTCGCGGCGACGCCGTCGAGCTTGTTCAGCTTCTTCTCGATCCGCATCGCGCAGGAGGCGCAGGTCATCCCGCCGATCTGGAGTTCGACTGCGGAGTCCGCGGTCGAGCCTGCGGGGGCTGTGGTGCTCATGGTGTTCCTTCCTCTCTCAGATCACCGCGGGGCGGTCAGTGACCGTCGCCCGTGTCGCTGTGTGTGTCGTCCGTGTCCGTGCCGCCGGTGCCGTGACCGGCGTCGACGACGAACTCGGCGGTGTGGACCTGCCCGTCGACCTGGAAGTCGAGGTAGAGCAGGTACCGGCCGGCGGTGGGGGCCTCGGCGGCGAACCGGATGTCGGGTCCGGCGGTGTCGCCGTCGCGTGGTTCGTCGCCTTCGGCGTGCACGTGCAGGTAGGCCAGGTCGCCGTCGCGCAGCGCGACCAGGTGCCCGAAGGCGCCCAGGTACGGCTGCAGGGTGGTGACGGGCTGCCCGTCGCGGGTGACCGACAGGGTCAGCTCGGAGCTCTCCCCCGCGGTCAGGTCCCCGTCGAGGGTGACCGTGTACCCGTCGACCTCGCTGGTGGTGGAGGTGGCGGTTGCCGGGTCCGGGGTGAACGCCCCCGCGACGTCGACCGTGCGGGTCAGGGTGACCTTGTCGGGGCCGTCGGTCACGTCCGGCGCGAAGTCCGCGTAGATCCGGTAGGTGCCGGCCTCGGCCCACTCCCATGACGTTGACCAGGTGCTGGTGGCCTCATCGAACGTGGGGTGCACGTGCCGGAACTGGGTTCCGTCGGTGCGCACCGCGATCAGATGCAGGTCCTTCTCGTGCGCGGTCTCGTAGGCGGTCAGCGGGGCGCCGTCGGCGGCGAGGACCTGGAAGCTCAGCTCGCCGCGCTCCCCCGTCTCCGTAGGCGCACTGATCGGGCTGAGTTGATAGCCGTAGCCGGAGAGCGCGACCCCGGGGATCGTGGCGGTCTCGGCGTCGTCGCTGCCCATCCCTGTGTGGTCGTTCATGGAGCCCTGCTCGGCGGCGGCGGTCCAGTCGGCGACGACGCTGTCCGGGACGACAGCGTCGGCGGTGAGAAATGCCCCGCCGAATGCCACGGCGACGCCGGCGGCATAGAGGCCCAGTCGTCCCGCAGCGTTCATCAGGCGCGCACCGCGGAGTAGCCGGCCTCGTCCACGGCGGCGAGCACGGCGGCGTCGTCGACCGGGTTCTCGGACGAGACGACGAGCTTGCCGGTCTGGGCGCTCACCTGGATCTCGTCGACGCCGGGGATCTGGGAGACCTCTTCGCGGATGGACATCTCGCAGTGTCCGCACGTCATGCCGGTGACCTGGTACTCGCTCGTGGCCATGATGGATTCCCTTCGTCTGGTGGTACGCCCGGATGGGGGCGTTGATTTACCGTAACACCCCTACCCCCCTAGGGTATTCCCGATTCGCTTCGGTCCGCTCTCGTTCCGCCGCTCTGTGCAGGAGTCAAGGAGCTGGGGGACCGTTCCCCAACTGATCCCGGTCGTCCGCCCTGCCTCGAGATGGGCGACGCGGGCTCTGCGGGTACGCTAGGTGGTGCAGAGAGGTGGTTGAGGGTGAGAAGCCTGCGCGCGGCGCTGCGGTCGGACGTGTCGTCCTCGCATCCCGTGCTGCGCGGCCTGGTCGGCATTCTCACGGTAATCAGCCTCATTGCCGGCATCCTGGCCATGCACGCTCTCGGCGTCGAGAGTCTCGGCTCCGTCGGCGCGGAGCCGGCGATCGCCCAGCCGGCAGTCGCGTCGGTGGCCGACGCCTCCCACACTTCGCCCGGCGCGGCGGCGCTGTCCGGTTTCGGCGGATGCGACAGCGCCGAGTGCGGCCCGACTCACTCCATCACCATCGTGCTGTGCATTCTGGCACTGCTGCTCACCTGGGCGCTCTTCCTCGCCGCGCTCGATCGGACCCGCTGGCGAGAGTTGATCACGCTGATCGCACATCCATCTCGCCTGCTCAAGGCCGTGCGCGACCGTCTTGAGGCTGACACGCCGAGCCTCACCGTCCTCTCCATCAGTCGCACCTGATGGGTGGGCTCGCGTCGACGACGCGCGCCCGGCTGCGGTTCGACGTGAGTGCGCTCGGCCGCGCCCGCGGTAGCTCCTTCCTGGGCTACTGAACTTCATCGCCGTCGCTTCGCGCTTTACTCCCTCCCACGCCGGCGCGGCGGGCTGTCCTCGATCGAGGGTGCTGGTCCGCGTGCCCACTGACGTCACCGCCTCCGAGCGCGGCCGTCGCGTCGGTTCGTATTCGTGAAAGGACCTCTATGTCTCGTTCGATGCTCCTGCTGCTGGCAGGTCTTGTGCTTCTTGCGTTGCTCGTCGGCGGCGCGCTGCTATTGGTGACGTTGGGACTGCCGACGTGACGTTCGAGCCGGCACAGCCGACCACGCGGGCTGCTCGTCTGCGTCGGGCTCGGGCGCTGCACCGCACCGCGCGAGCCGAGGGCAGACGGCGTTGGACCGCCGCGGCCGCGGCGATGCTCGCCGTTGCAGGTCTCGCGCTGCCGCTCTCCCTCCCGATCCTGCCGACCGGCCCGGCCCGAGGCCGCGGCGGGGCTGCAGGATCGCCCACTCGTGGCGCAGGTCTTGGACGTCCCCGACACGGGGCAGCAGCCGGTTCCGGTCGCTCGCGATGGCTATCTGGTCATCCAGGCGGTCCCCGGCGGCCTGGAGCCCTACGCGCGGACGGCTGACACCTTCGTCAACGATCCGGCCTCGGCGGTGCAGTGGCCGTTCCGGGTCGGAGTGCCGGTCAGCAGCGGGTTCGGCTACCGGGTTCCGCCGTGCGGAAGCTGCTCGTCGTACCACCGCGGGGTGGACCTGACGCCCGGCATCGGCACTCCGATCCAGGCGATGGCCGACGGCGTGGTCACGGTGGCGACCTCCGATGGCACCTACGGCGAGTACGTCGTGATCGAGCATCTGATCGACGGGCAGCGGGTCGAGAGCCTGTATGCGCACATGCTGTCCGGCTCCACCGCGGTGCAGGTGGGTCAACAGGTGAAGGTCGGCGAGTTGGTGGGGCTGGTGGGTAACACCGGTCTCAGTACAGGGGCGCATCTGCATTTCGAGGTCCGCCCGGACGGCGTACCGGTCGACCCGTTCGTGTGGCTCCCGCCGCGGGTGCGCTCATGAGCCCGTTTGTGTTGCCCGCCAGCATCCCGAGCCCGGACATCAGTTACCTCGAGCTCGGGCCGTTCCGCATCCACTTCTATGCACTGTTCATCCTGGTGGGGATCGTCTTTGCGGTGCTGGTCGCCGACCGGCGGCTCCGCGCCGCCGGGCAACCGCGAGGGGTCGCGCTCGACCTGGCGATCTGGGCTGTGCCGTTCGGCATCGTCGGCGCCCGCGTGTGGCATGTGCTGACCCATCCGGAGGACTACTTCTTCCCCGGCGCCGATCTGCTGCGCGCCCTGTACCTGTGGGAGGGCGGCCTGGCGATCTTCGGCGCGGTCGTCTTCGGTCTGCTGGGTATCGCTATCGGTGCTGGGCGGGCGAGGATTCCCGCGCTGGTCTTCCTCGACGCCATCGCTCCCAGCATGCTGATCGCCCAGGCGACCGGACGTCTGGGGAACTACTTCAATCAGGAACTGTTCGGCGCGCCGACGACCCTGCCCTGGGGTCTGCAGGTCGACCCGGGGAACCCCGCGATCCCGCCGGGCCTGCCGCCGGACACCCTGTTCCACCCGCTGTTCCTCTACGAGATCCTCTGGAACCTCCTCGGCCTGGTCGTGATCCTCATGATCGAGCGGATCGCCCGACGTCGCGGGCGCGTCCTCACCGGATCGGGCACCGCCTTGGGCCTGTACCTGCTGTGGTACGGCGCCGGCCGCGCCTGGCTGGAGTCGATTCGCTTGGACCCCTCCGAGCTGCTGATCGGCGGGGTGAAGGTCAATATCCTCGCCGCGCTGCTGGCGGCCGCCGTCGGGGTCGCCATCGTGGTGCGCGCCTCCCGCCGCCCCGGAGGCAGAGCGGACGACGAGGCGGTGAGTGCTGATGCGGATCGCGCAGGAACGCGCTGACCGTCCCGCCGACCATGTCGATCGCCCCCTCGAGGCCGCGCGCGACCCGCAGTTGACTCCCGCCGGGTGGCTGCGATGGGGGTGGCGGCAGCTCACGTCCATGCGCACCGCGCTGATCCTGTTGCTCCTGCTGGCGCTTGCTGCGATCCCCGGATCGTTGATCCCCCAGCAGAGCGCCGACCCGAACGGCGTCATCCAGTTCCGTCGCAACTATCCCGAGTGGCGCACCGCCGCGGACGTGCTGCAACTGCACGATGTGTTCGGCTCGGTGTGGTTTTCCGCGATCTACCTGCTCCTGTTCGTCTCGCTCGTGGGCTGCGTCATCCCTCGGATCCGGCACCACGTCAAGGCGTTGCTGGCGGACCCGCCCGCCACGCCTCGCAACCTGGCCCGGCTCCCGGCGCATCGCCGCGTCACCCTGGCAGGCGCCGACTCGCACGAGGTCCTCGAGCTCGCGCGGCGAGAGCTGCGTCGGCAGCGATACCGGACCGTGTGGAGCGGCCCCGGTCGGGCGGCCTCGATCGCCGCCGAGCGCGGGTTCCTGCGTGAGACCGGGAACCTGCTGTTCCATCTGGCGCTGCTGGCGGTGCTGCTCATCCTCGGGTTCGGCGCCGGGTTTCGGTACACCGCCCAACGCATCCTCGTCGAGGGGCAGAGCTTCGCCAACACCCGCGTCGCCCTGGACTCTTTCACCCCCGGCCGCTTCGTCGACCCCGCCCAGCTGCCGCGCTTCACGCTCGCACTCGACCGCTTCAGCGTCGACTACGTCGAGGACAACCCGAACGCGCTGGGCATGCCGCGCGCCTTCGAAGCCGAGGTCACCGTTGGCACGGCGGACGGGGCCCAGCGCACCGCGACCCTGCGGGTCAATGAGCCGCTCTCCGTCGACGGCGCCGACATCTACCTCCTCGGCAACGGCTACGCGCCCACCGTGGTGGTGCGCGACCCGGCGGGCAAGATCGTGTTCAGCGACTCCGTGCCGTTCCTGCCGCAGGACGCGAACCTCACCAGCCTCGGCGTCGTCAAGGTCCCCGACGGGCTCGCCGAGCAGGTCGGCATGATCGGGTTCCTGTACCCGACGCGCGCCGAAGCGGCCAACGGGGCGTCGTACTCGAGCTATCCCGATCTGCTCGACCCGATCATCACCCTGAACGTGTACATCGGCGACCTCGGCCTCGATGCTGGGGTCCCGGTGTCGGTCTACACGCTGGACACCGCCAACCTGACGCAGGTCGCCGGCGGCGACGCCCCGGCACCCGCCGTGCAGTTGGTCCCCGGGGTGCCCAGCCCGCTTCCGAACGGGCTGGGCACGGTGGAGGTCACGACCATTCCCCGGTTCGCGTCGCTGGATATCGCCCACGACCCCACCCAGGTCCCCATGCTGCTGGCCGCGATCGGGGCCGTCGCCGGGCTGGGCCTGTCCCTGTTCGTGCCGCGCCGCAGGGTGTGGGTGCGTGCCCACGCCGCCGGCGGCGGCGTTGCGCTCGAGGTCGCCGCGCTCGCCCGGGGCGACGACCCGCGCCTCGCCGGCACCGTCGATGCCCTCACCGCTCACCTCGTCTCTCGTGTTGCCGAACAGAAGGGCGCTCCTCGATGACTCCGCTGCTGGATCAGATCTCCCTGGTACTCGTCTACTCCGCGATCGCGGTCTACGCGTGCGCGTTCGTCGCCTTCGCGCTGCAGCTGGCCCGCAGTGCGGCGCAGGCCTGCACCCCTGCACCGGAACGGGTATCCGTCGTGGCGGGACCGTTGCCGGCGGGACCCGCCGACACGGGCGATGCCGAGCCGCGTCCGCCGGTCGGCACGCGCGGCAGGGTCGGCTACGCGCTCACCGTGCTGGGCGCGGTGCTTCACGTCACCGCCGCGGTCCTACGCGGCATCGCCGCCGACCGGGTGCCCTGGGCGAACATGTTCGAGTTCTCTCTGACCGGGACAGCCCTGATCATCGCTACCTTCCTGCTGCTGTCGATCTGGGCTCGTACCGCGTTCCTCGGGACCGCCGTGCTCGGCCTGGCCACCCTCCTGCTCGGCACGGCGACGGTCAGCTTCTACGTGCCCGTGATCCCGCTGGTGCCGGCCCTGCAGTCGGCGTGGCTGGTGATCCACGTCATGGTCGCCCTGCTGGCCTGCGCGTTCTTCGGACTCTCCTTCCTGGTCAGCGTGACCTACCTCGTGAAAGCCCGCCCCCGGACCCGCGCCGCGGCTCCACGCCTGTCCGCGCTGCTGGGCAGCGTCCCCGGCACGGAAGCGCTGGAACGCCTGGCCTACCGGCTGAACATCGTCGGCTTCGCCTTGTGGACCTTCACCCTGATCGCCGGCGCGATCTGGGCGGGCCGGGCCTGGGGACGGTACTGGGGCTGGGACGTCAAGGAGGTGTGGACCTTCATCATCTGGGTGATCTACGCCGCCTACATCCATGCGATGGCCACCCGAGGCTGGCACGGCCGACGGGCGGCCTGGCTGTCGATCATCGGCTTCGCGGCGGTGCTGTTCAACTTCGGCGTCGTCAACGTCTTCTTCACCGGCCTGCACTCCTACTCCGGGCTGTGACGCAGCCCGGACCGACAGAGAGGAACCCCCCATGAAACGCATCCCGTCGACGCCGACGTCGGACCCCGATCGCCCATGGCGTCGGCACCGGCGGATCGTACGTCTGGGCCAGATCATCATGATCGCGGGCGCGCTTGTCGCCGCGACGCACTGGCTCGCACACCTCGACGTGTTCGGCGCCGGACAGCCACCCGGATGGCTCGATCTCGTCGCCGGCTACCCGACCGGGCTGCTCCTTCTCATCGCCGGTGCGATCCTCGCCGGCCGAAAGCGCCCGACCGCGAACCCCTAGCCGCCCGACACGAACGGAGCACCTCATGGACCGACCGCCGGCCCGCCCCAGCCTCACCGGGATTCTGGCCGTGACGCTCGCCGCAGCGCTGTCGCTGGCCGGCTGCACGGCCGAGGTACCCGAGCTGGGCCAGCCAGCAGACAGCGGCAGCTCACTGACCGACGACACCATCGTCGAGATCGCGCCCGCCGATCGGGCGGAGCCGATCTCGTTCGCCGGCAGCCTCGACACCGGCGGCGAGGCCGACTCGGGACAATGGCTCGGAAACGTCGTGGTCGTGAACTTCTGGTACGCCGCCTGCCCGCCGTGCCGGGTCGAGGCGCCAGATCTCGAGGCCGTGCACCAGCAGTTCACCGCCGCCGGCGTGGTCTTCATCGGGGTCAATGTGCGAGACTCCGCGCCCACGGCGAGCTCCTTCGCCACCGAGTTCGGCGTCACCTACCCGTCGATCCTCGACGCCGGCGGCGGCGCCGTGCAGTTCGCCTTCTCCGGCAAGATCGCCCCGAACGCCGTCCCGACAACCCTCGTCCTGGACCGCGACGGGCGCGTCGCCGCGCGGGTCATCGGTCGACTGCCATCCCAGACCACGCTGGCCTCGCTCCTCGAGACCGTGCTCGCCGAGGGCGAGCGCTGAATGATCGGCTCGATCATCGCCGACGGCCAGCTCTGGCTGGCCGTCCCGCTCGCCCTGCTGGCCGGTGTGGTGTCGTTCGCGTCTCCCTGCGTGCTCCCTCTGGTCCCCGGCTACCTGGGGTATGTCAGCGCGACATCATCACCGGCTGCCCGGTGGCGGCCCATCCTCGGCGTGGGGCTGTTCACCCTCGGCTTCACGCTCGTGTTCATCGCATACGGGGCGCTGTTCGGCGCGGTCGGCGGCTGGCTGATCCGCTGGCAGGACCTGCTCATCCGCATCCTCGGGATCGTCGTCATCGTGATGGGCCTGGCGTTCATCGGAAGAATCCGCCTGCTGCAGCGCAGCATCAAACTGCCTCTGCAACCCAGGCTGGGCCTCGCCGGTGCTCCGCTGCTTGGCGTCGCATTTGGTCTGGGCTGGACGCCCTGCCTGGGACCGACGCTGGCCGCGATCTCCGCGCTCAGCATCGGCACCGGGTCAGCCCTGCGTGGTGCGCTGCTCACCGCCGTCTACTGCCTCGGCCTCGGCTTGCCCTTCCTGCTCCTCGCCGGCGGCCTCGGCTGGGCGAGCAAGGCTGTCGCCATCCTGCGACGCCACACTCGCAGCATCAACCTCGCCGGCGGGATCGCCATGATGGCCATCGGGATGCTCATGGTTACCGGGCTCTGGACCACGTTGCTCTACTCCCTGCAGAGCCTCATCGGCGGGACGGTCCTGCCGATCTGAGGCCGCCATCGCCCCGCACCTGACCCACACACAACAACGTAAGGAACCTCATGACCACGCTGACCCTCTGGATTGGCGGCATCCTCACCGCCGCCGGCATCATCGTCTACGCCGCCACCGGCGCGGCCAGCTTGACCGCACTCATTCCGGCCGCCGTCGGCATGCTGCTGCTGGCCGCCGGACTGGTCGCTCGCAACGAGAAAGCCCGGCGGCACGCCATCCACGCCGCCCTCGCGGTTGCGCTGCTGGGCGTTGTCGGATCGCTGATGCAGGTGGTCAGGCTCGGCGAGGTGTTCGCCGGGACTGCGGATCGGCCTGTCGCCGTGCTGCTGAGCACCGTCATGTTTGTGCTGCTGGTGGTCTACCTTGCCGTCGGCATCGGCTCGTTCGTCCGCGCCCGCATCCAACGTCGCCGTTCCTCCCCCGCGGAAGGCTCGTAGTCGCCGGATCAGTGCGGTCCCCGGTGGTGCCCCCTCTCGCGCGGCTCGAGCCGGGCAGCGGCGACGTCCTCTGCCACTGGTTTCAGGTTGTGCGTGGTCGGTCGCGTCCTCTACTATCTGCGCGTGGATGCAGATAAGCAGATTTGCGGGATGGATCCGGATAGCCAGTACGTCGAGCTCGCCGTCGAGGTGTTCGGGATGCTTGCCGACGCGACCCGGGTACGGATCATCCTCGCGCTGCGCGACGGGGAGCTCTCGGTGAACCACCTCGCCGACATCGTCGACAAGTCCCCCGCCGCCGTGTCGCAGCACCTCGCGAAGATGCGGCTCGGACGACTCGTCACGACGCGGCAGGACGGCACTCGCGTGTTCTACAGCCTGGCGAACGAGCACGCGCTGCAGCTCGTCACCGATGCGATCTTCCAGGCCGAGCACTCGCTGGACGGCGTGCCGCGGCACCACCACCCGCAGGGAGAGGACGCCTGATGGCGCGGCCGCACGACCACCACGAGACCCGGCACGAGCCCGGCGTCCCGCACGCGCACAACGCCGGGCGTCACACGGACCATGCACATCACGATGACCACCAGCACGAGGGCGAACACGGGCACGACCATTCAGCCGAGGGCCACGAGCACCCGCATCCACATGGCCACGACCACGGCGGGCACGGACACGACCACGGCCCGGAGGGACACTCGCATCCGACCGGGTTCAAGGGCTTCCTCTACGGCCTGTTCGTGCCGCATACCCATGACGCGGCCGATTCCATCGACAACGCGATGGAAGCCAGTAAGGAGGGCGTGCGGGCGCTCAAGATCAGCCTCGTCGTGCTCCTGATCACCACCGTCCTGCAGGCGGTCGTGGTGGCATTCAGCGGCTCCGTCGCGCTGCTCGCCGACACCATCCACAACTTCTCCGACGCTCTCACCGCGGTCCCGTTGTGGATCGCCTTCGTGCTCGGCCGCAGGGTCGCGACGAAGCGCTACACGTTCGGATACGGCCGGGCCGAGGACCTCGCCGGCCTGTTCATCGTGCTCGTGGTCGCGGCATCCGCCGCGATCGCGGGGTGGCAGTCGATCGACCGGATCTTCAACCCCCAGCCGCTCGAGAACATCGGCTGGGTGATCGCCGCCGGCGTGATCGGCTTCATCGGCAACGAGGCGGTGGCGATCTATCGCATCCGGGTCGGCCGCAAGATCGGTTCCGCCGCCCTGGTCGCGGACGGCATCCATGCCCGCACCGACGGCTTTACCTCCCTCGCGGTGGTGCTCGGCGGGATCGGCGTCCTGCTCGGGTTCCCGCTCGCCGACCCGATCGTGGGCATCGTCATCTCGGTCGCGATCTTCATCCTGCTGATCGGCACCGTGCGCTCCGTCGGGCGGCGCCTGATGGATGGTATCGAGCCTGAGCTGTACGACCGGGCCTGGGATGCGCTGGTGCGCGTCCCAGGCGTGCTGGGCGTCGGCGGGCTGCAGCTGCGGTGGGTCGGTCATCGGCTCCAAGGAGCCGCCGTGATCGTCGTCGCGGGCGGCGGTACCCTCGAGGCAGCGGAGGCCGTCGTCGGCGAAGCCCGCCATCAGGTCGGGCATGCGCTGCCGAATCTCGACGACATGGCCATCCGCGTTACTGCGAACGCGGACCCATCCTCGGCCTAGGGCGCCAGGCGGGCGGCGAACTTGTCCCATGCGACTTGAAGCTCGTCAGCGGTGCCGTCGGCGAGCCAGTAGCGGGCGAGGTTGAGCCCCTGGAGTTTGAGCTCGACGTACAACCGGTGCGGCTCGTGCACGCGGTCGATGACCGCGGCCGCGGTGACGACGTGGACCGGGTTGATCCATAGCCTCGGCGCGCCGGCGGGCGCATCTGGGTCCGGGAGTGGGATGAGGCCGGCCATGCGACGAGAGTAGCGAATGTGTCACGAATGTGTGCACCTTTGTGGCACGTCGGGTAGGCTACCTGTATGTCGATCGCTCCCATTCTCCCCAGCCGCGAGGCTCGTACGGAGATCCCCAAGGCGCTGCGCCGCTTCCGCAGCGAGGGCCCCACGGCGGACCCGGTGATCTTCGGCGCCCACCGTCGCCCTGAGGCCGTGGTGATTCCCTTCGAGCTGTACCGATCGCTGCTCCCGGCGATCGAGGAGATCGAGATCGCGGCGATCGTGCGGGGGCGTCAGGGCGAGTCGGCTCGGCCGCTGGCCGAGCTCGCCGGCGAGCTGGGCCTGGACCCGGCCGACTACCGCTAGGTGGCGCGCCGCACGCTGGCGCTGACCAGCCTCCCCGGCTTCGACCGCGACGTCTACGCCCTTCCCGATCTGCGCACGCGCAAGATGGCGCTCGACATGCTCGTGCTCATCCGCGACGGCAAGGTTCACGGTGAACCGCTCGGCGAGCATGTCAGGACCGGCGACCTGTCGGACTGCTACAAGTTCTACTTCGATCCGGACGGCTCCGGGAAGCCCCGCTACCGGCTCGTCTACCGCTACTCCCCCGACGAACTCACCGCCGTCGCGCTCGAGGCGGTCGCCGTCGGCCAGCGCGCCGACCTCGAGGTATACCTGCGCGCCGCCGACCGCCTTGGCCGGCTCCCCGACGAATAGTTCGGGCGCTAGGAGGGTGGCCGCACCGCAGCTCCGAGCGCGGACTCGGCCCATATGCGGGTCACCGACTCCACGATGCCCGGAGGCAGGGCCCAGCCGATCGCATCGCCTCGAGTGAGTCGGCTGGCATGCGACTTCGAGATCCCGAGCGCGGCCGCGATCCCGCGCACGGTGTGACCGTCGGCGGCGAGCCTTCTCGCCGCCTGGGTCAGAACGACCGTGCGCACAATCTCTGCACTGTCCGCGGCCGCCCTTGCGGTCCGCACGGCCTCCTGCGCCGTGGCCAGCTCGACCCGGTGCCCCGGGTAGTCACTCGTCGCCGCCTGTCCCATGCATGGGACACTAGCGCTTCCGTGAGCAGCTTCGAGTACCCTGCAGCTCATCCAGCGGGCGCATTCCCTGATCCGCCGCCCGCCTGGTTAGGGCCGGAGCGGGATGATGCTCGCTTCGGCCCGCCCACTTCTCAGCGGCCGCGGTCGATCGTGCGGCCGGGCTTCACCTTCGCCTTGGCGCGCGGCGACTTCGGCCGCGCGGGGCGGATCGCTTCGCTCGGGTGGCGGGCCTGGTCGACGTCGGCCTGCTTCCATGCGGCCGCGGCCGTCGGCTCCCCCGCCTGCGCGATCCGGTCGGCGTGCTCCTCACGGCGTACCGCGGAATCCCACTCGACCTCGGCGTGCTCCTCGAGCGCGGCCGCCTCGTCGCGCAGCTCGCGCGCTTCGCGGCCGTCTGCGGCGTCGGCCTGCAGCTCGAGCACGTCGGCCTCGACCGTCAGCCCGACCGCGAGGTCCTGGTCGACGCGGCCATGCTCCCGCTCCGTGTCGCGCTCCTGACGTGCGGCCTCGCGTCGGCCGAGCTCGGCGCGCACCACGGCGGGGTCGGCGCTGCTCTCGTTCACCTCGACCCCGTACCGATCCCGCAGCTCTTGGCGGATGCGGCTCTCGGCCGCGCGTGCGGCCTCGTCGTCGTCGCGCCAGGTGACCGCCGTCTCGTAGACGCGGGCGACCTGCGCGACGTCGGCCTGATCCCACCACGACGCCTCGTGAACCGGCGCGAGCTCGGCTCGCGCCGTGCTGCGGTCGGCGTCGATCCGCGCCTGCAGCTGCCGCGCCTCGTCGAGGTCGCGGCGCGTGGAGTGCTCGAGCCGCCCGCGTCGGGCGTTGCTCGCCGTGCGGGCGAGCTGCGCCGCGGTCATCAGCGCCATGCGGAGGTTTCCCTGCGCCTCGTCGGTCACTCCGTCTGCATCCAGCTCCGCCACCGCTCTCCCCTATCGCTCGGTTCCTCGTTCTGGCTTCCCGGTCGGCACGTTGGGCCGCTGCGGGTTCAACGGCGTCGGGAGCGGGCTGCCCGGCCGTACCGGTGCGGCCCCCGACGTCGCCCGCTGCACCGCCTCCGTCGCCGTGCTCGTCGACGGCGCTCCCGCCAGCTCGGGGAGCCGGGTCCGCACCGTGTCGAGCCGGGCGCCAAGGGCGTCGCGGATCTGCGCCGCCCGCTGGGCTTCCTCCACCGCGCGGTGCATGTCGTGGATCGCCTGCGCGGTCCTCATCAGCTGCCGGAACAGCATGGCCTCCGCGACGGTGCCCTGCCCGCCGGTCGACGCCATAGCCATGAGCGAGGCGACGCCGGCGATCGACCGCAGCGGATTCGTCCGCCGCGGTGCGGCATCCCGCGCCCGCACCTGCGCGGTGCGCGCCAGCGTGCGCGCGGCGTCCGCGAGCGGCCCCGGCTCCGCCTCGAGCCGCTGCGACCATGCCGCGAACGCGCCCGACGTCTCCCGCGCCGCATGCGCCCAACTCGCCCGGTCGCGCGGGTCGATGCCGCGCAGCTGCTCCCGCAGCGCCGCGACGTCCTCGGTGTACTCCCGCCACAGCTCCGGGCCGGGTTCGTGCTGCTCACGGCCGGGCGCGACCGGGCTGTACCGGAGCGGGTTGCGCCAGGTGGCGCGCCACTCGTCGACGGCGGCCTGCGCCGACGTCGGGGTGTCCGGCCAGCCGTCCCGCAGCCGCGGCAGGGTCAGGTCGCGCGCAAGGCGCCCTCCGCCGTACCACACGATCGACTCGCCGGCCTGGGGTCGCAGCGCGACCGAGTAGCCGGCCACCACGTCGTCGCGGTCCGCGGCGAACCGGGGGCGCACGACGACGCCAGCCTGGTGCAGCCGGCGCACGAACTCGCCCTCGTCGACGCTCGCGGCCGCGGCGGCTCGGACGGTCCGCTCGAGCCGCACCGACGCGACCGAGGCGTCGCCGCGGCGCTCGGCGGTGGCCCGCTCCCCCGGCCGCTCCCCGCGCATCGCCATATCCGAGCCGCGGGACTCGAGGACCTGCAGGCCGTGCTCCTGCTCGAGCTCGCGGGCGATCCGCTGCGCCCTCGAGTAGTCGTGGTGGATCGACGCCTTCGTGCCGTCCTCGCGGATCAGGTTCACCGCGACGTGGATGTGGTCGTTGCCGGCGGCCGACAGGCCGTGCCGGACCGCGACCCACCGGCACTGCGCCTTCCCGGATTCCTCCGTGAACCCCATCCGGTCGACGAACTGCTGCGCGATCGTCGACCACGCCTCGTCGCTCAGCTGCCCCTCCTCGGCCCGCAGGCTCAGCGAGCAGTGCCAGACGTGGCCGCCGGGCATCTCGACCCCGAACGCCGTCCGGGGCTCGTCCAGGTCGCGCGTGATCGCCAGCGCGGTCGCCCGGTCCAGCTCCGCGTCGCCGTAGAACGTGAACGTCGCGCTGTCGCCGTTGACCAGGTGCGGCTCGGTGTGCTCGTTGCGCCGCCCCACCCCCGCCAGGTAGGTCAGCAGCCCGCCCATCCGATCGCCGCGGGTCACGTTCGGCATCATCCGCCGGCCAGCCGATCCGTCGCCGCGCTCAGCCGCGGGTACAGGTCGCGGAACTCCGCCACGACCGCCTCGGCCTCGGCCGGGAAGCGACCCTCGGTGTTCGCGTACCGGGCGAGCTGGTTCACGTTGTTGGCGATCGTCCCGACCTCTCGGCGCACCGCGAACAACTCCGCGATCGCGCGCTTACGCTCCGCGCTCGTCTCCACGCTCGAGGACAGCGCCGCCTCGAACATCAGCCGCGGCACGTCGACGCCCGCGGCCGTCGCGCGCGCCTCGAGCTCGGCCTGCTCGGCCGCGGTCACCTTCACCGTGTACCGCTTCGAGCGACGCTCCCCCGCCGGCGCATTCGCCCGCCGACGACGGCCGAGAACGCCCCCACGGTCCTGATCGGCCACGTCCTCACCGCCCTTCCGCCAGCGCAGCGACCCCGCCTCCGGGCGGGGCGTCTGAGGCCAGTATGCGCCTCGGCCTCCCGCAGGGCAAGCGACTTAGTGCAACTAAGTCTATAGCTTGCTCCGGTTTCGGCTCCGGCGTGCCGGTGCTTCCTGTGGTGCTCGACCGAGTGCTCAGGGGTCGGATGCTGCGCCTCCGCGGAGGGGGTTTCTGGCCGGCTGCGCCGGCAGGGCAACTCCGTTGCCTTTCGGCCTGGTGAGGGTACGCACCGCTCCCCGACCGTCAAGGGCTTTCGCGGCATATCCTCCGTCGCTTCGCTCGTCCGGTATTCCACGGTCCCTTGACGGTCGGCTCCCAGCGCGAGGTTCGGCGGGTGCCGAAAGGCAATGGGAGATGTGAGAGGAGAGCGTCATGAACGCGAGCGGAACAGGTCAGGCGCAGGTCGTCATCGACGGGTACTCGGTGCCGGTCGATCCGATGGACGACCTGCAATGCGAGAGCTGCCAGTGATGGGCGTCACGGTGTCGATCGCCACGCTCACGACGCGGCTGCCGGCGGGCGACGATCCGCAGCGACGAGCGCAGAAGCTCTATGAGCGCGAGGACGATCTGCGCGCGCACGGCCGCCACGGCTACGTCCTGGGGTCGTCGGTCGTGGTGCCCGCCGGAGACGATGTGCTCCTCGTCGACACTCTCTTGAGGGAGGAGCCGTCATGACGCACGACCCGGTGCCGCGGCCGCGGGAGCTGTTTCTGATCCCGGAGGAGGTCGGCGCTGAGCTCAAGGTGAGCGTCCGCGATCTTCGGCGCATGCGCGCAGCTGGTGTCGGGCCGGCGTACTTCACGATCGGCGCGCAGGTGCGCTACCTGCCAGGCGACGTCGAGCGGTGGCGCCTCGAGCATCCGGCCGGGGTGAAGATCCCGCGTCGTCGACGAGCCGCGTAGACGCTACCGGCCGAGACCCTGGCCGGGATCGATCGACGGACCCCGGCGCATCTGCGAGGACCCGTAGTCGGCCGGTCCTCGACCACGAGGCGAGGCAGCTCGAGGCGGTGTCGGCGTGTCCATGCCGGCGATCCGCGCCGCGTCGGTCGGATCGAGGCCGGGGGGTCGCAGGCCGAGCCGGTCGACGTCGCGGCGGTCGCGGTCGTCGCGCTCGGTGACGATCTGATCGAACATGGCCCGCAGCGGGCCGAAGTCGCGGCTCTCGGCCGCGGTGCGGGAGGCGGCGTCGTTGACGGTTCCCTGCACGCTGCGCCAGTCGAGATTCCAGCCGGCGTCCGCGGCGACCCGGTTCCAGAAAAGGCGTTGTGTGCGGCCGTTCCCCTCGCGGAACGGGTGGATGTAGTTCCACTGGTCGTAGTGGTAGCTCAGCCGATCGACGAACCGATCCCGCGGCATGCCGCGCAGCATCCCGTCGCTCCGCAGCTCGTCGGCGGCGAAGCCGGCGGCTCGGTCGATCATCGACACCGGGAGGAAGTGCTCGGCGCCGGCGACGTTCTTGCGCAGGTCGACGGTGCGCAGCTCCCCCGCCCATTCGTAGACGTCTTGGAACAGGTGCCGGTGGATCGCGCGGAACTCCGCCAGATCCCCGGTCGCCGGCGCGGGGGTGTCGCCGAGCTCTACCGCGCGGGCGAAGGTCAGGGCGCCTTCGGCCGCGTCCAGCTCGGCGCGGGTGGTCGCGCCGAGCTGGTTGCGCAGCTGCCCGGTCGCCGGGTCGAGATAGGGGTCGGTGAACTCAGCCAAGGCCGTAGCGCGCGCGAGCGCGCGCTACCAGCTCGTGCGAGTCGATCCGGCCGGCGACGTACTCGTCGGCGTCGGCGCGGGTGTCGTCGTCGACGTGCAAGCCCTCCATCTCGCCGCTGTGCTCCGCGTCGTCGACGAGCCGCGCGCGGGCCTCGGCCGATGCCGTGTCGGCGTGCGTGGTGTCGGTCACGATGACCTCCTTCTGCCCGTTCCCTCTGCCTCGATTCTACCGGTGACGGCTGTCACCGGGCGGGAAAGGAGGGCCGGCGCAAGCCGGCCCTCCCCCGCGGTCACTTCTCGTCGCGCGGATTCTTGGTGATCGTCACGGTGGCCCGCCGCAGCGAGACGCCGATCTGATCGGCCTCGATGACGCGGCCGTACTGCTTGTCGCCCTCGTCGCCCCAGGAGTTGGTGTGCTCGGAGCCGGTGACGGTCACCTCGTCGCCCTTGTGCAGGCTCTCGGCGGCGTTCTGCCCGAGTTCGAACTTCGCCTCGACGAAGTGGGTGGTCGGGGTGTCGTGCTCGACGAACTTCCCGCCCCGGTAGTCGCCGGTGTTCTCGACGACCCGGAACTTGGTGATGCTGACGCTGCCCGCCTGCACGACCTCGGGGTCGGCGGCGAGGTTTCCGGTGATGGTGCGTGTTGCCATGATGTGCATTCCTTTCGTTACTCGTTGCGGTCGTTCTTGGTCAGGGTGTCGATGATGACGGTGTACTCCCCCGAGGGCACGGTGATCGTGCTCGCCAGGTCGTACCCCGAGCGGCCGTAGCCGTCCAGGTCGTCGGCGCGGTTCTGCAGCCGTTGGATGGTGCGCTCGTCGCTGTCCCGCTCGATGCGGGTCGTGATCGTCTCGATGCGCGTCATCACTGGCAGCTCTCGCATTGCAGGTCGTCCATCGGATCGACGGGTACGTCGTACCCGCCCACCTGCTCGATGCTCTCCCGCTCGGTCATCGCTTGCATCCCTTCCTCGATCAACCGTTTTTCTTTGCCTTCCGGCAACAGAGATCAAGTGGGAGCGGGAGCGGTGGAGCGCCGCGTCGTGGAATACCGGAGCGAGTGCAGCGAGGGAGGATATGCCGCGAAAGCGCGGCGCGGAGGCCGCGGAGCGACCTACGATCGGCGTGCCGGGAAGGTCAAAGAATCCTGGACAGGACAGCGCCGCGCAGCGGCTCCACTTGCGCGCGGCTGCGCGCCGGTTGAAGTCCATCCGGTCCCCCGATCAGGTGCCTCGGGTGCGGTGGCGGGCCTCCGTGCCTGCCTCCTCGGTGCGACCGGGCGTGGGTCCGGTCTGTAGGAGATTCTCCCTCAGCCTTCCGACCTCAGGCCAAGGGAGCGGCGCAGACCGTCCTCGTCGCCGCCGGCGAGCTGGTCGGCCCGCGACAGCAGCAGGTCGACGGCGACGCGGATCAGGGTGTTGTCGGTGATCCGGTCGGCGTCGGGGTTCTTGGCCTTGTTCAGCTGTCGTGCGCGCATGTTGAGCTCGGTGAGCTGGTCGGCGCGCAGCCGCGACTCCTTGCGCTCGAAGCGCAGGTACGGCGGCAGGGTCTCGATGGGAGCCGGCCGTGCCGGCTGGGCGGTCCTCGCTGTCGGGGTGCGTCGCGGCCGTTTGCTGGTCGCGCCCTTTGGCGCCGTCGCCGCGGGGGCCGGTGTGGCCTCGACCGGCGGCGACGGGTCGGCCGGCGGCTGTGTCGCCGCCTGCTCGGCCGCGCCCGGCTCCGAGACGGGCACCGCGCGGAGCGCGTCGGGGTTCGCCTGGTGGCCTCGGGGCTCGAGCAGGGCGCTGAGTTGGGGTCGGGCCATCGTTACGCTCCTACGGTCGTGCGGTCGGCGGTGTTGGCCCACAGGCTCGTGAGCTCGAGCGCGACGCGGCGGTAGTCCTCGCGCGCCTTGGCGGCGATGCGGGAGTCGCCGTCCGCGTACTGGGTGACGACCTTGCCCTCGACCGGGGCCATCTTGTGGATCTTGTACTCACGGATGGCGGAGCCGAAGCGGGCGAGGCCGGCGCCGTCCAGCAGTGCTTCGGCGTCGCTGATTTCTACGGGTACGCGCGGGTCGACTTTGTTCAGCAGCACGCGGTAGGGCACCCCGGAGGGTGCGACGACCTGGTTGACCGTCTCGAGCAGCGGGGCGAAGGCCAGCGGGGAGGGCTCGGTGGGGAGGATGGCGAAGTCGGATTCGGTGAGCACGGTCGCCAGCACGTCGCGGCCCTCGAGCGAGCCGGGGGTGTCGACGAGCACGACGTCGTAGGCCAGTTCGCGCAGTCGTGCGAGGTTAGCGGGGTTGGTGTCGTCTGCGACGTCGAAGGGGAGCTCCTCCCCCGCGCGGTCGGCCCACCAGGCGGAGGACTTCTGTGGGTCGACGTCGGCGACCAGGACGCGGGAGTGCTCCGCGATGATGCTGGCGAGGTTCATGACGGTGGTGGTCTTGCCGGCGCCGCCTTTTTGGTTGGCGATCGTGACGATGCGCATGCCGTTATCCAATCTGTAAGTCTGTAAGTTCGGAAGTCTGTGAGTGGGCGTGTCGGATTTCCTGCCGGAGTCTGTAAGTTCGGAACTTCGGCAGTTCGGGAGTTACAGAGTTCGGTGGTAACAGACTACCGGAGTCTGTAGGTTCGGCGCGGCTACTCTGTTACTCTGTGAGTCCGGGAGTCTGTAACTTACAGAGTTGCGAAGGCTCGATGCCGCTCAGAGCGGTCGGACCCCCCGACTGGCACTCGGGGTCCCGAAGCCCAGGAAAGTCGCTCAGCGAGCCTGCTGCAGCCGTTTCCGACGGTGTTCCTCGGCGGGGGAGCGCGAGGGGATCACCCCTCGCCGGATCTCGGTAGAAATGGGGAGTGCCCCGGCCTACTTCGTCTCGGCCGGGGCACTCCTTCGGTTGCCGGACGGCGGGGGAGGGCCGCCCGGAGCGTCATGCGGCGGGCGCCTCCTCGTCGGTGATGCCGTCGAGGATCGTGCGGACCGTGTCCAGTACGCGGGCCGCGGTGGCCTTCACGGTGTCGACGTCGCCCCGGGTCCACCCGGCGATGTAGCCGATGCTGTTGCCGCTGGTGTCGAGTCCGAGCACGCCCGCGGTGACGTAGGCGACGGCCTCGGCCTCGGTTTCGTAGATGCCGCGGTGCTGGTGGTAGTCGGTGATCGTCGAGTGCAGCAGCGCGTGCCCGGCCTCGTGCAGGATTGTCACGGCCGCGTGAGCGGGGGAGAGGTCGTCGTGGATGCGCACCCGGCGGCTGCCCTCGATGCTGGTTGATCCGTCCTCGCCGTGCAGCGCCTCGCGGGTGACGGTCCAGCCCTGCTCGGTCAGCCATGCGGCGGTGGCGTCGTAGATCCCGGTCGGGTCGTCGCCGGTGAGCCTGGGCGCGAGGTCCGGCAGCTCGTCGACGCCGTCGATGGGGTCGGTCTGGCTGATGTCGAAGACGCTGAGGACGGGGTAGTAGATGCGGGTCGAGCCCTCGTCGTCGTCGCTGTTCTCGTCCGGCTCGATGCGCTTGGTGGAGTAGCCGAAAATCTTGATCGCTCGCTCGCCCTTGCGGACCTGGCGGCCGCGGGCCTGCCATTGCCGGAACCCGGCGACGCGGGTCGCGCCGGGGCGCTGGGACTGGATCAGAAGGACGTTGCTCAGGCTGTAGCGGTGGAACCCGGTCGCCAGGCGCAGGAACGTCGCCCATCCCTCGGTGCTGGTGAGCTCCTCGAGCTGCGTCCCGATGGACTCGTGCAGCCGGTCGGCTTCGGCGCGGCGTTCCTCGGCGGTCTTGCGGGTCTTGATCTTGCTCATGACGCTTCCCCTCGTCGTTGTTCCGGGCTTTCCGGCAGGGAGATCCGTGTGTGAGCGGGAGCCGCGGGAGTGCCCGGCGGGAGCGGTTGCTAAGCGCAGCGCCCGCAGGGCCGGAGTCTGCAAATAGCGACCGCCGGGCACGGCAAGCGGCGGAGCGAACTACGGTCGGATGCCGGACTGCCAGGGGCACTAGGGGAGAGCTCGCCGGCCGTGAGGCCGGCGTCGATGTGGTGGGGGAGCGCGAGGGGTCCGTCCCCTCGCCGGGCCGGCCTCCGTCGCCGGCCCCAGCTACGATCACCGCGGCGGAAGGGCACGAATCGGCGGTGAGCGTCGGCCTCCGTGCCGGCGCCGAGAGTCAGCGCCGCCAGCCAGGCGGCTCCGTTGGCCCGCGCAGCGGGTGACCCCGGCCTACTTCGTCTGGGCCGGGGTCACCGTGGGTTGCTACTGCTCGGTGTCGCCGTCGTCGGGCTGCGCGGCTTCCGTCAGGTCGGCGGCGGTGTCAGCGTGCTCGGTGTCGACGTCCTCGGGGGTGGTCGGCTCCTTCGGCTGTGCGCTGTCGTCCTTCCCCTCGTCGCCGGGGACCGCCGTGGCATCCACGACGATCTGCTCGACCTCGGAGAGCGGGTAGCCCCAGGCGGCGATCTGCCCGAAGTACCGCACGGCGCGGCTGTCGGGGTTACGCCAGGTGTGCTTCCCGGTGGCCAGTTCCATCCCCGCCAGCACCACGGCGAGGGTGACGTGCGTGTGCTTGCCCGTCTGCTCGGCGTGGGTGTCGATCGGATTGGCGCTGTAGTGCCCCTCCGGCTCGGGCAGACCCAGCAGGACAGCGGCGAAGCGGTTGCCTGCTGCCAGCGCGCTGGAAACGTCCACCCGGTGCTGGGTGACGCCGATCGCGACGAACGCGGCCGCATCCTTGGGAAGGGTCTTGCGCGTCAGGAACGACGCGAGCCATTCCCGGCGCACGACCTCGGCGGACGCCCACGCCTTGTTGTTGGCGATCAGTGTCTTGCGCTCGGCCTTCTGCTCGTCGTTCATGGGGCCGTTGCCGGTCCCGCTCGCGTTGACCTTGGCGAAGCCCCAACCCTTCGGGTTGGTGACGTAGTACGCGACCTCGACCTCGCCGGTGTAGTACGACCGGACGTGGGCGAACTTCGGGGTGACCCCGACCAGGTGCTCGACGGTGATCGGCTCGCCGTCGGCGGTGGTCAGGTCGCGGATCGCGACGTGCTCCTTGTCGTCGTAGTAGGGCCGCTCGTCGAGGATCGTGAAGCCCGCCTCGGTGAGCGTGGTCTGCTCAGCGGTGACGGCCTCCTTCCGGGCGCGCTCGTCGCGCTGGCGCTGCAGTTCGTGGGTGAACTGCTCGGGGGCCTCCTCGGCGTACTGCACGAGCCGGTCGACGGCGTCCTTGTCTCCCTCGAACTCGATCAGCGCAGCGGCCTGGTCGAGGGTGACCTCGTGCTTGGTGGCGATCTTGCCCGCGAACTTGTTGTCCGCGACCTTGATGCCTGCCTCGACGGTGGCCTTCTTCACGCCGGTCTGCTTGGCGATCTGCGGGACGCTCAGTCCCTCGAACGCCAACTGCTGGAACACGGCCGCGCGCTCGGGCTCGGTGAGGTTGGCGCGGTGCTCGTTCTCGGCGAACTGCTCCACCAGTCGGGTGACGGTGCTGTCGTCGCCCTGCACGATGTAGGCCGGGACGGTGGGTCGTCCGGCCTCGCGGGCGGCGAGCACGCGGCGCTGTCCCATCCGCACGGTCACGGTGCCGTCCTCGGAGCGGCGGCACACCACCGGTTCCAGGACGCCGAACTCGCGGATGCTGGCGACGAGTGCGGGGTCCGCCTTGACGACGGTCCTCACGTTCGCCTCGACCTCGATCTGGCTCGGGTCGATGTGCTCGATGGTGCCGAGCGTTGCGGTGTCAGTCATGGTTCTCTTCTCTCGTTGATCGACTGTTTGGCTGCCCTTCCGGGCACAGAGATCGATTGAGAGCGGAGGCCGCGGAGTGCCGGTCGTGGAATACCGGACCGAGCGCAGCGAGGGAGGATATGCCGCGAAAGCCGGCACGCAGCGGATGCAGCGAACTACGATCGGCGGGACCGGAAGGGCTGCCTGCGCCGGCGCCGCCGGCGGTGAGCTCCGCGGCCGCGACGGCGGCCTCCATGCAGGGTCGCGGCGAGGGCGCTGCCCGCGCCGCGAGCTCGAGCAGCGCCCTGAGCGCGTGAGGGTGTCCCTGCCGAGCGGGGCGGCTCCGATTCCGATTCGCTCAGGCGGCGTCGACTCCGAGCTCGCGAGCCGGCCGCAGCACCCCGTCGCGGATGAGCCCGCGAGCTGTGGCATGGTCGAAGCCGCCGCCGGCTCGTCGTGGGTACTTCGGGTAATCGGGGCGGTCGTTCTGCGCGAACAGGGTGACTCCGGTGGGGGCTCGGCGTCGGCGTCGGCGCTTGTGCCGGCGGCGCATCCAGGTCAGTTCGGCTTGCCACCATGCCCAAGTACCGCGCTCGATGTCGTAGCGGGCGAGACGTTCACGGAGGTATCCGTCGACGCCGAGGGCGATCGCCACCTGGTCGCGGTGGTCAGCCTCCGGCCGGACCCAACCAGCCGCGTCGCGCACGGCCAGGCCATGTTGCGCGAGTCGGCGCAGGGAGCGACGGGTCTGCTCGATGCTCACTCCACTCGACGCGGCGACGTCGGCGAGGCTCTGTGCAGCGGTGGGGGAGAGCACCGCGTAGGCGCGTCCCGCGGTGCGTCCTAGAGATCCTGGGGCGGCGAACGTTTCGTGAGCGAGGGCAGCGAGGGCAGCTGTGAGCTGGTTCAGCCACCAGGTTCTTGAGTCGCTGCCCGGGGTAGGGCTCGGGCGCGTGGCCGCTTGTGACCACTTGCTGTCCTCTGGTGCTGTGGAGAACCGTTTGGAGAGCCGGTAGGTGGCACCGTGGACTCCCTCGGCCTCATCGACCCGGACGAGCCATGCGCCCTCGACGTTGCCGCTGTCGTGGGGCGTGCTCAGCGCGATCAGGGCGAGTCGGCACGCCTCGCGGCCGTAGCCGGTGTCCTGAGCCAGTCGGCGCACGTCGACCTCGACGACGTCGCGCGCGGCCTGCACCAGGTAGAGGCACACGGCGCGCAGCACGGCGCGGTGGCTGTACCTGCCCCGGCGACTCCGCGCCGGGCGTGACGGGCCGTCGAGGCCCCACAGGCCGGGCATGGCGGTGGCGTGTTCCTCGACGGCACGGACGGCCGCGGTGACCGCGGTAGCGCGGTCCTGGAACTCGCGGTCCTCGCCGTCGCCGGCGATCGGGTTGGCGGCGACGTAGTAGACGGTGCGCTGCCAGTCGGCCGCGAGCCGTCGCAGTGCCGCATCATGACGGACCGCGGTCCTGCCGCCGCGGGCAGGGCGGGTGCGGGCGTGCTCGAGGGCGGGGGAGTGCTCGAGGAGCGCCGCGACCTCGCTGTAGCGCCAGCGGGCGCGCGCGAGGCCGGCGAGCACGATCGCCTGTGTCGTCGAGGTGTCCTCGGCCGGCGGCGCGGCCAGGAGGGCTCGGATGCGGGCGCTCGGCTCCCGCCTGCGTCCGATGAGGTAGGGGTGGCCCGCGTCGTCGCGGGCCATGCCGCGGATGATGCTGACCGCAGGTGCGGGTTCGGCGGCGCCGGCGTCGACGAGGAAGGCGCGCAGCAGCGCCAGGTCCTCGACGGTGGTGGCCGCGCGGGTGAGCGTGGCGATCGCGCCGCGTTCGAGCGCGGAAGCTCCGCCGTGCCGGTGCGGGGCGCCGGGCGGGCGCACGCATCCGGTGTCGGGGTTGCTCAGCGGGCTCTTGTCCAGCGACGGCAGGAGACTCCCGGCGAGATCCGCGAGCTCACGGACAAGCCGCGGATCGGTGGCCTCCGCGAGGCTGATCCAGACGTGGCGCCCGCCGGCGGGGCCGGAGACGGCGACCAGGTGGTCGATGTTCAGCTCGTCGAGCCAGAGTGAGAGCCGGCCGGCGTCGTGTGCGGCGTTGCCGCGGCCGGCGTCGAGGTCGAAGCAGAGGAAGCGGTAGCCGTCGCGGTCGGCCAGGTACATCGCCCACGGACCCTCTGGGCGGGGGGCGGCGACGTCGGCGGTCGTTGCGTAGAGGTTCGACCAGTTGCCGGCGTGGTCCTCGGGCACGGCAACGCGGACGGTGTCTCGGGGGCTGAGGGTGCGGGTCAGCGCCCAGCCGTCGACAACGGCCGACACGCCTGCAGAAAAATCACCTGTCTGCGGGTGTCGATTGGCGCGCGCGTGCGTTACGATCGGGGCATCCCTTCATGGACCTTCGGGTACATGACGAACCGCCCGGTTCATTCCGGTTCGGTTTGAGGAGCTCAGGCCGTGAGATTGGCGTCTAGGGGCCCGAGCTAAGACTTCGGGGAGGCCGCCTTCGGGCGGCCTTCTTCGTTTTATGCGGCTGGGATCGGCAGCTCCTCACGCTGGGGGCGGGGACTGTCGACGAGCGGCAGGGTGCCGTTCTCGTCGACGAGCTGCTGGATGAGCGCCTCCATGTAGTAGGCGATCGATACACCGCTCTGCGCGGCGGCGTCCTGGACTGCGGCACGCGCCTCCGGGGCGACGCGACCCTGCAGGAGGACGGTGGGGGCGCCCTCGCGGCGCCGGGCACGTGCTCGGATTGCGCTCATGCATCTCAGGCTGCCGGAGCGTATGCATTCCTGCGGCTTAGGCGGCGGCGTGTCGCTCAGCTTTCTTCCCCGGAAAGGGGGAGGCCGGCGCCGGTGATCAGGCCGGGCGCTGGTTCGACGACGTCATGAGGGCGTCGCGCAGTTCGTTGGCGTAGACGACCCAGCGCCCGTTGATCCGGTAGCCGGGGATCTCGCCGTCCTCGAGCCAGCGGCGCAACGTCTGCTTCGTCTTGCCGAAGAACACGGTTAGTTCGGCCATGCGCAGCTCGTCGGGCCAGTCCGCGAGCGGGTCGGGGTCGACGACATCGCCGGTCGGGGTGTTGCGGCGAGTCAGCAGCCATGCCCGCACCTCGCTCTTGAAGACGATCCAGGAGCGGCCGATGTGGTGGCCGGGGATCGTGCCGTCCTGCAGCCGGCGCAGCACTGTCGCCTCATGGACACGGAGCAGGGGAGCGAGCTCGCGGACCGGCAGTGGGTCCTCGAGCGCGGCCCAGAAGGCGTCGTCCATCAGCGCACCGGACAGAGCAGCGTCGTCGACGCCTGCTCGCCGGCCGGGTAGGGGGTCGTCGGTCGCGCGGGCATACCGAGGATTATCCCAAGCGTTGACGGTGGCCGCGTGACGGCGCGTCATAGGGCGACACGCGTTTCGATCGTCACGGTGGCGCTGACGACGGGGCCGAGGATCAGCGTGTCTCCGGTGTGAAGCTGGAACGACTCGTCGGAACCCAGCTCGATGTCTCCACCGTCGGGGCGGCGCACGATGGTGCCATTGCCGGAGCCGCTGTCCCGGACCCAGAGCACGTCCTCCTGCCAGGTCACTTTGGCGTGGACGCGAGACATGGTCTTGCTGGTGTCGATGACCTCGACCTGCTGCCAGCTCTCGTCGACGGCTTCCGGCGCTACTTCGGGTTGGCGGCCGATGATCGCCCGGTCGGTGATGTGGGCGATGTCGCCGGTGGTGAATCGGAGGGTGGCCACGCGGGTGCCAGTGGCGGAGCGGGGCGGCAGTGTCGGTGCCGGCAGAGCGGCTGGTGGAGGGCGCAGCACGGTCGCGCCGGCGAGCTCGTCGACGCTGAGCTTGACGGTGGGTGCTCCGCGTCCGCGGCCGCGGGCGGGCTTCTGCTCGAGGGGCTCGACGTCGCCGCTGGGGAACACCGCGAGGCGCCATTCGCCGTCTGGGTCGATCGTGGTCATGCGGACGGCGCGGCCGAGTCGGGTGGCAACCTCGACGGCGTACCGGATGATCTGCTCACGGGTCTGCTCGACCGGAGCTGGTGGGTAGTTACGGTGATCGCCGGCGACGTTCACGTGCGCAGAGCCGTCGCGTGCGACGTTGACGTGGATGATCGGGTAGGTGGGCACGCTCGGCTGCATCAGTAGGTCCTCCTGCAGCTGTCGGGCGGGCATAGTTCGAGGCCGAAGGCCGCGTAGAACTCTTCGGGGTCGACGAAGCCGACCGGCCCGCCGATCGACTCCGCTCGGGCGAGGTCGTCGATGAGCGAGTTGGTGTTGCCGATGACGTTGATCCGCAGGTCGAGGTGGCATCCGGTAGAGGGGCCGTTGGTGCCGACGCGGGCGATCTGCTGACCGGCGATGACGTCGGTGCCGACGTCGACGAGCATGTCCTCGGGGTACATGTGCAGGTAGGAGACGGTGTAGCCGTCGGGGCTCTTGACCGAGATCTGATACCCGGCGGCGACGGTGACCTTGCCGGCGGTGATGGCGTAGATCGGGTCGCCGCACGGGTTGGGCCAGTGCTGCAGGTCCGTCGCCGCGTGCCAGGTGCTCGCACCTTCGGTGACGAAGCCGCGATAGCCGTAGCCGCTGGTCATCTGGTACATGGGGTCCGTGCTGAGCGGGAACACCAGGTAGCCGCTTTGGCAGACGACCTCGCCGCCGCCAGCAAGAGCGCCGACCACCTCGGCCGCGGCGGCGTAGTAGCTCTCGTAGTGGAACGGGTCGGCGTTGCCCTGGACGCGGTGTGCGGCGATCGTGGGCTCGAGGCCTTGCCAGTCCGGAATGGTCACCAGAGCGCGGAAGAACAGCGTGGCACTGGCGGTGGGGTCCATCCGGTCGGCCAGGCTGCCCCAGTTGTCGCGTTGCTGGAACAGTCCGCGGCTGTCCGGGCCGGCGGCGTCGCCGTAGTCGAGGACCTGCAGGCTGGACTCGCCCATCGCGGTCATCACGCCGAGGATCTGTGCGTCCCGCTGCAGGCCGAGCGCGGTGGCCGCGTTCATGATGTGGGCGGCGTTGCGCAGCTGCTCGTCGGAGTAGCCGGCGATCGGGCCGGGCGGCACATCGTCCACATTGACGACGAGGCCGGGTCCGCAGGCGTTCGCCTGGGAGCTCGGGCCGAAGATGAGCAGCACGACCGCGAGGAGGCCGCCGACCACCAGCAGCGGTGCGGCGATGATCGCCCCGATGCCGAGCCCCTTGGGTGCCATGTTCAGCCTTGCGCCGGTCGTATCCGCTCGGCGAGCCACCGCGAGCTCGCATCGGGCCGGGTGAGGGTGATGTTGTAGAGGCCGGCGTCAGTGGGCAGCTGCACGATCAGCATGACCTCGGTGCTGCCGTCGAGGATTTGAGCGTCCCCGGTGACGGCGGAGACCGGGATCCGTGACGGGTCGGTGCCCTCGTAGGCGTGTGCGCCTTGCTGGCTCAGCAGCGGGAGCATGTCGCGCCACCATTCGACGGCGCTGAGTTGCGGGCGGGCGAAGGTTTCCATCACCGTCGTCGCGGCTGCGATCGCGTCCTGCTGACTGGCACCGTCCGCCTCCGGTGCGGGGGTGACGTCGGCGTCGTCGATCGGCTGGGTCGGCGTGGTGGTCGGCAGGCCGTGGTCGGTTGGGGGTGCGACGGTGGGCTGGGGGTTGGGGCTGGTCGGGACGCAGCCGGCGAGAAGCACCACGAGTGCCGCCGCGGTCACGATCGCGGTGGGGCGTTGCGTCATACTCGGCCCTCCCCGAGGGTATGAAGATGTGAGGGATGATACCGGTGCGAGGTATTATTTTCCCCTGATAAGTACGTTTTACCTAGCAGAAGGTATACTAGGCCGCACTCTATTGGTTCATCTGCCGTCCATCTTGCGGAAGGTAGAGACAGACGAACCCATGATCACCGAGGATGTTGGTGATACGTCAAGGGGGTATCCGGTGACGGACTCGAATCCGTGGATCAGGTCCGGGAGCCCGCCTGTGCCGGGTGCGCCCCGACCGGCGCCGCCGACACTGGGTCCGGTCACGGTCAGCTCGCCGCAGGGCGGCGTGCCTGTGCCCGATCAGGCCGACCGGCTGCCGCGGCGAGAGAGCGCGGCGCAGGCGACCGTGTGGTGGCTCGGCGTACACGGCGGCGCGGGGGAGAGCTCGCTGTCGCTGCTCGCCGCCGGCTCTCGTGCCGCGGACCACGCCTGGCCGATGCCAGCGGCACGCGGCCTGGTGAATCGCGTTGTGCTGGTGGCTCGTACCAACTACACCGGCCTCACCGCCGCGCAGCGTGCGGCGCGGGAATGGGCGTCGGGCTCGCTCGAGGAGCAGATCCGCATCGAAGGCCTGGTCCTCGTTCCGGACCAGCCGGGTCGGATGCCGAAGCCGCTGCGACTGCTCTCGCAGCTCGTCGGCGGGGGTGTTCCGCGCATCTGGTCGCTGCCGTGGGTCGACGCCTGGCGCTTCGGTCCCGTCGACCCCTCTGCCGAACCTGCCAAGGGGTTCGGCGTGCTGTTCTCGGATCTATCGCTCCACTCCACCGCTCCGCGCACCTGAAAGGCCCACCATGTCGCTTCTCGTATCAGCGCTCGACGTCGTGATCTCCGTCCCGTTCGCGATCCCTGACCCGGACCCGGTGCCGCCGCCGGGCTTCGAGGGCCCGGTGGGGCTCATCATCGGGATGCTTCGCTGGGGCGGGCTGGCGCTGGCGGTGGTGGGCATCATCATCATCGCCGCACGCATGATGATCAACGTCCGCCGTGGCGAGGCTGCGCATGAGGTCGGCGCACTTGGCTACGTCGGTCTCGGCATCATCCTCATCGGCGCCGCCGCGGCCCTGGTCGGTTTCATCGCCGTAGCCTGACGGAGGACGCCATGACTACCGACGAGCCCCGCTCGAGCAGTCCTTTCGCCCGTGGCGGCTTTGTGACCGCGGCGATCGTCGTCGGCATCATCGCGGCGCTGGGGATCTTCGTGCTGATCGCCACCCTCGTATCACCGCCGAACCCGGTGCCGACATCCGGTCCGACGGACGGCCCCGGCCCCTCGGCTGGCGACGCGAGCGTGTGCGGCCTTGAGGGTTTCGAAGCGACGAGTTCGCTCGAGGAAGCGCCTGACGTGGAGTGGGAGCTCGTAGGAACCGTCGCCGCCCCGACGGACCCACGCGTTGGACCGGGAATCGTCGACAACGATGGGTTCCGTTCCTGTTTTGCGCACACGTCCGAGGGCGCCCTATTCGCGGCCGTCAACTACGTCGCCCTGAGCAGCGACCCTCGATTGCAGCCCCTTGTATGGCAGCTGCTCGAGGACGGTCCAGTCAAGGATCAAGCCAGAGCTCAGTCAGAATCCAGCACGACATCGCCGTCGTCCTCGCGTCTACAGGTTGCTGGCTTCACGGTGCTGAGCTATTCGGCAGATCGGGCCGTGATCGACGTCGCATGGCAAGTGACCTCGCCAGCGACCGGGCTAATGAGCGTTCCGATCGAGTTCGTCTGGCAGGGCGGCGACTGGCGCATCGCCACCACGACGGAGGGGCTTCCTTACGCGCCTGCTCAGATCGAGAATCTCGGCGGCTATATCCCTTGGTCAGGAGCATGACCGATGGACGAGTGTTCTGACCCGATCTACGCCATCACGCATGGGGCGGAGTGCCTGAGCGAGGGCATCGGCAATATCGTGTCGGCGGCCGCGAATGACACGTTGCAGGAGCTCACGAATCGGGCGCTCGAGAGCTATGGGCAGTCCATCGCGAGCGTCGGGACGATCTGGGTGCAGCTGCCGACGCCGGTGCTGACGGCCGGGACCGGCTCGGCAGGCGGCGGAGTCCCTCCGGAGGCGGCGGCGTTCACGACGATCCTCGGTTACGTCATGTACATCGGCCTGGTCGTGTGCGTGCTGTCGATCGTGGGGATCGCGGCGCTGTTCATCTGGCGCGGCGCTCGAGGCGGCGGAGACGGGACGTCGCTGACCGGCCGCCTCGGCCTGGTCCTGACGGCCGTCGCGCTGATCTCCGGGGCTACCTCGCTCGTGGCGTTCCTGCTGCCGTCGTCCGCACCTGGTGGGTCCGTGAGCGCGACCGGGTTCTTGCAGAACTCGCTGTGGTACTACGTCGGCGGCCTGGCTGTGGTGTCGGTGATCATCGGTGCGATCCGCATGGCATGGGAGCAGCGCGCGAATCCGGGCAAGGAGCTGCTGCAGAGCATCATGACGCTCATCGTGGTCGCCGGCGCCGGGTTGACGTTCATCACCCTCGCCGCCGCGGCGACGGATGCCTTCTCGGTATGGGTGCTCAACAACGCGACCGGCTGCGACGTGACCGAGGCAGGGGAATCCAACTGCTTTGGCACGAACGTCGTCGGGATGATCGCGCTCACCTCGACGTCGCCGGTGGGTCTGCTGGGCGTGCTGATCCTTGCGGTGATCGCGTTCCTGATGACGATCGCGCAGGTCGCACTCATGGTGATCCGCGGCGGCCTGCTGGTGGTGCTGGCCGGGGTGCTGCCGTTGACGGCGAGCTTCACGAACACGCAGATGGGCCGCCAGTGGTTCCAGCGGGCGATCGGCTGGACGATCGCGTTCCTGCTCTACAAGCCCGCCGCCGCGCTCATCTACGCGGCTGCGTTCCGGTTGGTGGGCTCCGATGCGTTCAGGGACGGCGGGGGCGGCCTGGTGTCGATCATCACCGGGATGGGACTCATGCTCGTGGCACTGTTCGCCCTCCCGGCGCTGTTGCGCTTCGTGATGCCGATGACCGCCGCCGTTATCGGAGGTGGCGCTGGCGGCCTCGCGATGGCCGGCATGGCCGGCGCGGCTGGCGTCGAGGCAGCGACCGGCGCGATCAGCCGCACGAGCTCCTCGACGGTCGGCTCGGCCGCGGGCGGGCCCGCCCCGGCCTCGGCTCCCTCGGGCTCTACGAGCGCATCCGGTGTGGGAAGCCCCGGGGCCGGTTCGACCGGGGCGGCGAGCGGCGCAGGCGGTGCCGCCGCGAGTGGTGGTGCCTCGGCCGGGGGAGCGGGCGCCGGCGGCGCGGCCGCAGGTGCTGGGGGTGCCGCCGCGGGCGGCGCCGCCGCCACTGGCGTCGGGATCCCCGTCGCGGCCGCGATCGTCGCCGCGCAGGCTGCCGGGAAGGCGGGCGAGGCGGCCAAGTCGGGCCTGCAGGGCGCGGCCGGCGACTCGAGTGGCGGACCGAGCGGAGCGTGACCTGGTGACGACGACGCAGGAGCCGCAGCGGCGATCGCGCACCTACGGGAACTGGACCCGTCCGCGAACGGCCGGGCTATTGGGCTTGGGGCAGATCGGGACGGGCGTGCTGTTCGCCGGCATGGTGCTGGCGATCATCGTGACGATCGCCGCGAACCTCGTCTCAGGGTTGGTGGTGATGGCCGTCGTCGGGGTGCTGCTGCTGTTGACGGCCGTCAGGGACAAGCACGGGCAGAGCGCCTTCGCGCGCCTAGTGACAAGGATCGGGTGGATGAGAACACGCAGGAAGCGACACAATCTCTACCGCTCCGGCCCGCTTGGCCGGGCGGATTGGGGCACCGCGCAGCTGCCGGGGCTTGCGGCGGGCTCGCGCCTGACGGAGTGGCGCGACTCGTATCAGCGGCCGTTCGCGCTGATCCAGCTGCCGTCGACGTCGGACTACGCGATCGTGCTCGTGACGGACCCGGACGGCTCCTCGCTCGTCGACGAGGAGCAGATCGACATCTGGGTCGCGGAATGGGGGATGTGGCTGGCGAACCTCGGGGACGAACCGGGCCTCGAGGCGGTCACGGTGACGATCGAGACGGCACCGGACACCGGCCTGCGGCTGCGTCGGGAGGTGCAGGATCGCGTGCGCGACGACGCGCCGACCTTCTCCCGTGAGCTGCTGCAGGGCATCGTCGACGCCTACCCGGCCGGCTCGGCGGTGGTGCGGGCCTACGTCGCCCTCACCTTCTCCGCGGCGACCCGCACGGGCGGCCGCAAGCGCAGCCCTGACGAGGTGGGCCGCGAGCTCGCCGCCCGGATTCCGGGCCTGACGCAGAGCCTGGGTGCGACCGGTGCCGGCGCGGCACGACCGCTGCCCGCTCAGGAGCTCTGCGAGGTGGTCCGGGTCGCCTACGACCCGGCGGCCGCCATTCTGATCGACGAGGCGAACGCCGCGGGCGAGCCGCCGGAGATCCCTTGGACGGAGGTCGGTCCGGCCGCGCATCAGGCGAACTGGGACAGCTACCGGCACGACTCGGCCGTGTCGGTGACGTGGATGATGAGCACCGCCCCGCGCGGCAACGTCCCCTCGAGCATCCTGACCCGGCTGCTGGCTCCGCATCGGGACATTGCCCGGAAGCGGGTGACCCTGCTGTACCGGCCGATTGACGCGGGTCGCGCAGCGGCGATCGTCGATGCGGACGCCCGCGCGGCGTCGTTCAACCTCACCGCGTCGGATCGGCCGAACGCACGCAACTTCGCAAGCGTACGAGCCGCGCTGGCTACGGCCGAGGAGGAGGCATCCGGGGCGGGCCTGGTGAACTTCGGAGTCCTCGTCACGGCGACGGTGACTGATCCCGATCGGCTCTCCGATGCGCGCGCCGCGGTGGACAACCTCTCCGCGACGGCTCGGCTGCGCCTGCGGCCGGTATACGGCTCGCAGGACTCGGCGTTTGCGGCGGCGCTCCCTCTGGGCTTGGTGTTGCCGAAGCACTTGCAGGTGCCGGCCGCGCTGCGGGAGCAGCTGTGAGCCGCCAGCGGTCCAGGCCCGCTGCCGATGCGGCGCCGACCGAGCCGAGCATCCGGCCCCGGCGGCCGGGGCCGCGCGGCTGGTGGCGGCCGGCGTCGGGCCGGGCGAACGTCGTCGACCCGGTGGTCGAGTACCGCGGCACGACCCGCCAGGTGTGCGGGCTGTGGCCGTTCCCGGTCGGTGCCGGCACGCCCGTCGTCGGCGTGCCGTTGGGCCTGCACCTCGCGACCGGCGCGACGGTGTGCGCAGACCCGATCTCCTGGTTCCAGGCAGGGCTCATCTCGAACCCCTCGGCGTGGGTGATGGGTCTGCCCGGCTTGGGGAAGTCCACCGTCGTGCGTCGCATGGCTGCCGGCGCCGCCGGCTTCGGCATCATGCCCCTGGTCTTGGGCGATTTGAAGCCCGACTACGTGCGCCTCATCCGTGCCCTCGGCGGGCAGGTGATCGAGCTTGGTCGCGGCCGCGGTCATCTGAACGTCCTCGACCCCGGCGAGGCGCACGAGGCCGCCGAGCGACTGAGGCTCGCCGGCAAGGAGAGCGAACGCCAGCAGGTGCTCGCGGATGCGCACGGTCGCCGGCACACGATGGTGTCGGCGCTGCTGACGATCCTGAGGAAGGAACCGCCGACCGACCGCGAGGAGTCGATCATCGACCGTGCGCTGAAGGTCCTTGACACCCGCAACGAGGGCGTGCCGGTCCTCGGTGATCTGCTGCGGGTGATCCAGGAGGCCCCGCAGGAGGTCCGCGACGTCGCCCTGGACCGCGGCGACCTGGCGCGCTACAAGCAGATCACCGAGAACCTGGAAGCCTCGCTCATCAGTCTCACCAGCGGCGGTCGCTTGGGGGAGACGTTCTCCAAGCCGACCGATGTGCCGATGCTGCGTGATCGCCCTGTCGTCTACGACGTGTCCTCGATCGACGACTCGGATACGGACCTGCAAGCGGCGATCCTGCTGGCGTGCTGGTCGGCCGGCTTCGGCACCGTGAACGTGTCGAACGCGCTGGCCGACGCCGGCCTCGAGCCGAGGCGGCACTACTTCGTGATCCTCGACGAGCTGTGGCGTGCGCTCCGCGCCGGACGCGGCATGGTCGACCGGGTCGACGCGCTGACCCGCCTGAACCGGCAGCGCGGTGTCGGCCTGGCGATGATCTCCCACACGATGAGCGATCTGCTCGCGCTCCCTACGGAGGAGGAGCGGATGAAGGCGCGGGGCTTCGTCGAGCGCGCTGGCATGCTGATCGCCGGCGGCCTGCCGGGCGCCGAGATGCCGATGCTCACGGCCGCGAAGCCGCTCTCGCGCGCCGAGCAGGAAATCCTGAGTTCGTGGCAGGACCCGCCGGCCTGGGACTCCTCGACGGGGGTCGAGGCTGAACCGCCGGGCCGCGGCCGCTTCCTGGTGAAGGTCGGCGGCCACCCCGGCATCCCGCTCAAGGTCGAGCTGCTCGATTTCGAGCGGGCGGTGAACGACACCAACGTCCTCTGGCACACCAATCTGCCCGTCGACCCCGCGGTCGCGCAGGACCTCGCCGCCGCTGACGCCGGCGGGACGCCATGAGCGAGCCGAACCGGCGGGCCGAGCCGGGGCGCTTCGACGCGACGACCGTCCTGGTGATCGTCGTCGTCATCGTCGCCGCCGCTACCCTTGCGGTCGTGTGGGGCGCGTTCGCGCTCGGCTCTCGGATCGACGGCGTGAACCCGGACCTGCCGGCTAACCCCTTCGATGTGGTGTTCGGCGTCCTCCGGGGACGGCTCACCTGGTCGCCGGCGATCGTGGTGCTCGCCGTGCTGTTCGCCGCCGTGGTCCTGGGCGGTGTCGGCCTGATCGCCGCCGCGGTGCTGCGCCGTCGCGGTCCCCGTACCCGCGCGGACCGCGCCGCCCCGTACTTGGCTCGCGGTCGCGACCTCGACGAGCTCGACCGTCGCGGCGCGCAGCGCACGGCGCAGCGGCTCGGCGTGCAGGGCTCGCCGGGAATCCCGTTGGGCCGCTCGATCCCCGGCGGGCGTCCGCTGTTCGCGCTGTGGGAGTACGTCATGATCGCCCTCGCTGGGCCGCGCGTCGGCAAGACGACGGCGCTGGTCATCCCGGCGATCCTCGAGGCGCCGGGAGCGGTCGTCACGACGTCGAACAAGCGCGACGTCGTGGACGCCACCCGCGATCCGCGCTCGGCTGCGGGCCAGGTGTGGATTTTCGATCCGCAGGGGATCGCGCTCGAGCGGCCGACCTGGTGGTGGAATCCGCTGAGCTATGTCACTGACGATGTGCGCGCGTTCCGGCTCGCGGAGCACTTCGCGTCGTCCGCTCGAGCGGACGGCGCCGTGCAGGATGCCTACTTCGAGCCGGCTGGACGCGACCTGCTCGCCGGCATGTTGCTCGCGGCCGCGCTGCAGGAGCGGCCGATCACACAGGTGTTCGAGTGGCTGAGCGAGCCGACGAATCAGGAGCCCGTCGACGTGCTGCGGTTGCACGAGTACGACCTGATCGCTGCCGACGTCGAGGGGGTCATCATGGCCCCGGAGAAGCAGCGCGGCGGGGTGTACGGCACCGCCCGGCAGATGGCGGCGTGCTTGAAGATCCGCGCGATCGCGCAATGGGTGACCCCGCTAGGTGGCGACGGCGGCGATCGCCGTCCGCAGCTGGACCCGCACGCGTTTGTGCGCAGCACTGACACTCTTTACTCGCTCTCCAAGGAGGGGCAGGGCTCGGCCGGGGCGCTGGTGACGGCGCTCACGGCGGCCGTGGTGGAGGCCGCGGAGGATCATGCGACGCGGCTGCCGGGGGGCCGGCTGGCGACGCCGATGCTCGTCGTGCTCGATGAGGCTGCGAACGTCTGCCGGTGGAGCACCTTGCCGGATCTCTACTCGCACTACGGCTCGCGCGGCATCCCGATCGTGTCGGTGTTTCAGTCGTGGGCGCAGGGTCAGGTCGTGTTTGGCCGGGAGGGGATGCGCAAGCTGTGGAGCGCGTCGAACGTCAAGCTCTACCTCGGCGGGATCGCGGAGGCCGAGTTCTTGCGCGAGCTCTCCGAGCTCGTCGGGGACTACGACAAGGAGACTTCCTCTGTCTCATACAGCCGGGGTCAGCGGTCGACGAACCACCAGCTGCGGCGTGAGCGGATCTTGGACTCATCCGAGCTCGCCGCTCTGCCGCGCGGCCGCGCGGTGATGCTCGCCTCCGGCACGCGCGCGGCGCTGCTCGAGACGGTGCCGTGGATGGACGGGGCGCACGCGCCGGCGGTGCGCGCGTCGATCGCCGCGCACGATCCTTCGGCCGCGGTCGCGGCCGCGCACGCGCCCGCGCCTCTCGTCGTCGACGAGGAGGAGGCCGCCGGTTGAGCGACGTGCGGGAGTGGGAGGACGAGCCGGCCACCGTCGCCGGCGCGCAGGGTCGAATCGCGGGAAAGCTCCCGCCGCGATCTGGTGCTGCACCCGCGCCCGTCGACGAGCCGCCGGCCTCGGATGAGGAGCCCGCCGCCGCGACGACGGCCGGGCCGGAGTTGTTCTTCGGTTCCGTCGACGAGTTCGTGCGGGAGAAGCTGCGCTACGTCTATGTCCGCCGTGTCGGCCCGTCCGGGCCGCACCGTTGGGCGGCCGAGTGGTGGAAGTACCCCGAGGCGATCAGTCGGCTCGACGCGCTGTGGCGCGCCTGGGAGGCGCTGCGCCTCGAGCCGACGTTCGGGATGAGCGTGTGGTGGCGCGACCACGCGGATCATCACATGGCGGTACTGCTGTCGCCCGAGGGGCCGTTCGCGGACGCCCGCGATCGCAGCGAGCCGGGGGAGCCGTTACCGTACAAGTCGCCGCCGGAGGGCATGTTCGTCGACGTTCGTCTGCTCCGCTGACGACCTTCCCGATGCTGTAACCGTCAGTGCGCCCGTCTCCACCGCCGACCGGCGATACCGCCGCGGCCGTGTTGACGGGTGAGCTCATCTTCGTAAGCGCGGACCCAGACGAGAGCGGTCTGCCTTCGGCTCGCATGCACGACGCTGCTGACCAGGGAAGGCACGAGCGCGATAATCGCGACGAAGCCGATGATGGCCCCGGCGATGATGCCGCTCAGGGGGGAGAGGTCCGAGAGGTCGATCTGCTGCGGGAGCACGACAGTGGCGATGATCGTCAATGCCAGACCGATGACAGTGAGCTCTGTGGTGTGGGAATCGTCCGCGGCGCGGCGGCGCAGGTGGGCGAGCACGGCCACTTGCTCGTCCCGGGTAGCCGCTGCAAAGAGGTCGAGCCGTCGCGTAGTCACCTCGGAGTCCCGATGCAGGTGCGGCGACGACTGGGGTCGCCGGCGTGGCGGTGTCATGAGACAGGCAAGGACGCCCACGAGCTCTCGAAGAGCTTGACGTTGCTGCTAGCGGCCCACAGCTGCAGGGAGAACAGGCGCCAGTACATCGTCCAGAGGTCGTCGTGGGGGGCGAGGTAGACCACGTTGAGGCCGAGCCCGCGGGCGGTCTCATGGGAGATCATCTGGCCGTGGGAGTGCCACTTCTTGGTGTCACTGAGCTGGTTCGCGATGTCTGTGGCCTGGTCGGCATCTTTGATCATCGACTGGCCGAGTAGAGCCTCCGCGATAGAGCGCGACCGTTTGATCATCCGCTCGAGCTTGCGGACGGTGGCCGGCTCCATCTTGTTCAGCATCAGCCGTGCGACCGGGTCGCTGGGGTCCTCCTTGAGCCGTTCGGCATGCAGATGGAAGGCGTCGAGGTAGCTCTGCGCGGACAGTGTTTGCGGGTGCCCGTGGGAGTCGGGCAGCTCGACCTGGGGGTCGATTGCTCCGAGTTCGGACGAGTCGGACATGACGATGCTGTTCGCGCCGAGGGCGATCAGCGTGGCGGCGCTCTTGGCGTAGTCGGGGACAATGACACGTACTGGGGCTTTTCCGGCGCGCTTGCGGATCAGCAGGATCAACTTCTCGGCGGCGTCGATGTTGCCGCCGGGGGAGTGCAGCATCAGGTCGATCGCGGTGCCGGGGGTGATGTTGTGCAGCAGGTCAACCATGCCGACGACATCGGTGCGCTCGATCTGCGGGTTTGCCGCGACGTAGCAGATGAGCGTCGTGCCGGTGACCTTCTCGATCTCCTTGATGAGGTTCTGCCTCGCGTACCGATCGGCGTTCATCGCTTCGTAGAGAGGCGTGCGGGTCGGGCCTTTCGGCGCCGGCGTCGGCTCGGGGGCTGGTGGCGGCGTGGGAACGTAGTGGTTCTGCTCAGCGGGTTCGGGGTCAGAAGTAGTCATCGATGATCCGTTCGTTCGATCCAGCGCACGTGCCCGTCGCGTACAACGTAGTGACAATGCCCGACGGGGCTGCGCTCGTCGACGCTGGGCTGCAGGGTGAGCGGGGTGGTGGTGCTGACGCGCCAGCGGGGTGCGTGGCCGGGGTCGAGGTTCAGCATCACCCGGTGTCCGCGCCGGCACGGGCAGTCGAACACCAACCATTTGGGGTGGCTGTCGGTGCCGACGATGACCCCGTGTCGGGCGGGGAGCCGGTCGGGGATGTCGGCGGCGGAGCGGGCGGTGAGGTCGGCTTTCAGGCGCCGCCAGTAGCGGAGTCGGTTCAGGATGCCCAATTCAGCCCCAGGAACATATCGGTGTCGGTGCCGATCCGGCGGGTGGCCGGGTCGCAGTAGTGGCCGGGGTGCGGGTCCTCGATGTTGCCGCGGAGGCTGCGGTCGTGGATGTAGAGGATCAGCTCGGACGGGGTGGGGGTGTCGCCGTAACCGACGAGGCGTTCCAGCAGTTCGCTGACGGCGGTTGCGGCGACGAGGGTGGTGAAGGTGACCACGGCGGGTTCGACCCCGGGCAGTGCGGGCGCGTATCCCTCTTTCTCGAGCCGCTGCTGTTCCTCGGCGGATCGGGTTTCGGCTTCGGCGAGAGCGAAGTCGATGCGGTCCCGGCAGGTCAGGCACGCGGCCCCGGGGTGCAGGGTGGTGACCCGGCCGAACACGCCGGAGATGAGTCCGTCCTGGTCGGCGGGGATCTGCACGCCGCAGTCGATGACGGGGGTGAGGTAGTAGTACGGCAGCCGGGACAGGCGCAGACGGCCGGCGTTGTCGTCGGTGCAGCCGAACACGACGTCCGCGCTGATGAGGGTGCGGGCGATGGCCTCGGTGAGGATGGAGCCCTGGATGCGGGTGGTGTGCACGCCGTGGGCGATGCGTTCGAGGTGGTCGCCGAGGACGTCGACTTTTGGGCGGCCGACGTCGGCGGGGGTGGAGCCGTAGACGCGGGTCGTGTTGGAGTCGGAGAGGGTGTCCGGGTCAATGAGAATGAACGAGCGGACGCCGAGCCGGGTGAGCTGTTCGGCGGTGGCGGAGCCGGTGCCGCCGGCGCCGATGATGGCGACGGTGAGGCCGCTGATGGTGCTCTGGATGCCGTCACCGAAGGCGCGGATGTTCCGATCGAACAGGGCCCGGTCGGCGCCGGTGGGGGCGTCGTAGGCGGGTCGGAAGATCCATCGCTGCCCGCTGACCGCGAGGCGGGTGATCGGGGTGGTGATCTGTCCGCTGAGCTCGCCGGTGAAGGTGAGCGCGCCGCCGTCGTGGCTGACGACGAGGTAGCCGTACTGGTTGGTTTCGGTGCGGTCGCCGAAGAGCGGTTCGAGCTGTTCGTTCACGCGGCGGTCGTGGATGCTGGGTCGGGGGATGGCGCGGTCGCCGGGGTGGCTGTGCACCCAGAGGGCGATCATGCCGCGGTCGCGGGCGGTCTTGAGGGCGTGGATGTACCCGTCGGAGGTGATCTGCAGGGCCCGGTCGGTGCGGATCTCGTACGCGTCGTCGGGGACGGCGACGAGGTCGTCGCCGAGCAGGATGACGGTGCCGTCGTCGAGGGTGAGCTGGTGGGCGAGGAGGACGGCGCCGGTCTCGATCGGGCTGGTGGCCATGGCCACCAGCCCGTCGTGGAGGGGACCGGTCAGGCGGAGGGTGGCGCTCATGCGGCGGCGCTGCCCAGTTCGGTGCGCAGCAGCCGCACGTAGCTTTCCAGGGAGTCGATCCCGGACCGCCACGCGGCCGGGTCCAGGTGCCGGGACCAGCGCTGCCAGCTGCGGCCGTCGTGGGTCTCGATGACCTCGGTGGCGGGGATCACACCGCCGCCGACGGGGGTGAGGTGGGGGATGACCCACCACATGTCCGGCGGGGTGTCAGGGTAGCTGGCCGAGAGGCGGAACAGCACGCTGGCGGTGCTGGCGCTCAACCCGGGCGGCAGCGGGAAGTCGATCAGCTCGACGTTCAGCATGCCGGTGCCGTCGTCGAAGACCCGGTAGGTGATGCCGGCCCGATCGAGGAACTCGCGGTCCGGCTCGGGCAGCTTCACGACTCCTGTCCGGGGTTGATGCGGCCCGGGGCGGTGAAGAACCGCATGCCGTCCTTGAGGCGGACGATGTCCTCGTCCTGCACCTTGACGTCGCGCTTGTCGGGCACGTCGCGCCACAGGTCGCGGTCGGCGGCGACGTCGGGGCTGGGGACGACGCGCAGCTCGGCGCCGGTCATCTTCCGCTTGTAGACCTCGTACTCGACGCGGTCGATGCGGATCGTGATGGCGTCGATCTCGGTGAAGAACCGCATGCCGTCGACGACGTCGAGGGTGGCGGTCGGGTCCAGTTCCTGGTCCTGCTCGTCCTCGATGTCGAGCCAGAGGTCCTTGCCGTCGGGGACGGGCGGCTGGCGCAGCGCGCGGAGCGCGGCGACGGGGGTCGGGCCGGCGGCGATCTTGTAGGGGTCGCCGTCGATGTGGATGGTGATCTTCTTCGCGCGGGCTTCGGCCTGTGCGTTCATGGGATGCTCCTTACGTAGCGGTGGATTGCCACCAAGATACCACATCATCACGACAGGTTGATATTTTTCTCGTTCGGTGGCAGAATTGGGGTATGTCGGGGCAGAAAGCAATGACCATTCGTCTCTCCGCCGAACAGGCCGACCAGCTCGAGACCGTCGCGAGCGTGGAGAATCAGCCTGTGTCGGATGTCATCCGCGCCGCGATCGCGAGCCATATCGAAACCGTCAGCAAGGACGAGAAGTTCCAAGAGGGCCTGCGCGAGCGCATCGAGCGCGCGCGCGGTCTGCTGCGCTGATCTCCCGCCGCGTCGACGAGGGGATCGCCTAGAGCAGGAACTTCCCGGCGTCGACGGGGCACTGCGTCAGGCGGGCCGGGACGGCGCTGTGCTGGCGGGTCCAGGCGGCGAGGTCGGCGTCGACGTACCCGGCGAGATCGAGCAGCGTGTCGTGGGCGTCGCTGACCGAGAGGCGCACGGCGCTGCCGTCGGGGTTGCGTTCTCCGGCGAGGGGGACACCCCAGACGATGTGTTCGTGGTGCGCGATGCGGTTGCGCAGCGACTGGACCCTGCGGGCGGCGGTTTCCACGCGCGCCCGGTCGAGGTCGCCCACGTTCGGGAACGCGTGGCGCAGCGCCGGCTTCCAGAGGGTGGTGTCGTAGATGCGGCGTTGTCTCGTGGGTCGCTGGCCTTGGTAGGTGCCGCGGCCGAGGATCTTCACCCAGAATCCGAACATCAAGGTGGCGACGAGCTTGCCGTGGATCACGTTCGGATCGGCAGTGAGGGCTTGTAGTCGTCCGACCCGCCAGGCGTCGGCGATGAGTTTGAGGGTGTCGTCGTCGAGGAGGTCGGTGCGGCGGAACCAGGTGACTCCGTGGGCGGCGGCGAGCTCGCGAGCCATCGCGGAGCGCATCGCCACTTCGAGGGTGGCGAGGTCGTCGAACACGGCCAGGGCGACGGAGCTCGCCCACCGGTAGACCTCGATCCCGTCGACGCCGGTTCCGGCGCAGGCGGCGTCGTAGCGGGCGATGCGGGCTGCGGGGATGGTCGCGCGCAGCCGGTGCATCCGGGCCCCTTCGTTGCGGGTGTCGGGTCTCCCGGTCTACGATAGAGGCATAGCCCCCGACGCAGCGCACGAGAGTGTGACGGTCGGGGTTCATTCTTTCCCGGGTCGTTCTGAGTAGTGGTCCGGGTGGCGGCCTCACATGGCCTGACCGTGGGAGTGGTAGAACTCTCGCGTGGGCTGGCCACTGATTCTGTTACCTGCGCTCCGTAGCTGCTGATTGTGCCTCCGGCAGGTGGGCTGTCAAGGGTGCCGCCGGGGGCGGCATCGCGGTCCCGACGCGCAGCGCCCTTGGCAGCTCACCAGGCTCGGATGGTGAAGCTGTGTAGCGGAGCGCGTGATCCTGCGCAAGATGCGGGCTGGCCGTGTCGAGTTCGGCGCGGATCTGCGCCTCCGTCGAGGTGATGCCGTCCGCGAGCTCCTGCCGGGCTAGAGCAACGTCATCGTGGATGCTCGGCACGGCGAGCCCAGAACCGCGTGTCTTGCAGCGCCTCGGAGCTGTGTACGTCTGCGGCCCGCCGGCTGGGCGGGCGACGTCTCGCTCGAGTTGTCATGCACCGATCTTGTGCTCTGCGAGGAGCAGCTGCACCGCCTCGCGCACGAGCTCGCTCTGTTTCTTGCCGGTGCGCTGCTCGAGCTGCTTGAACGCTGCGAAGTCCGCCTCCGGGAGGCGGCCCCGGACAGTGGGGGAGGCGCCCTTGGGCTCGTCCCCGAGCCGGGTGCGCCCCGCGCGTCGCAGCACCTTGTCCAGGGCTGCCTCGCCGCCGTACTCGCGGAGCATGAGGGAGCGCCCGTGGGCTGCAGCCTCGGCACCGGAGGCCGGCTCGGACCCCTTCGGCATCGGGGTGGAGGGGTCGGTCAGCCGCTCCGCGAGAGCGGCGAACTCCTTGTCGTCGGCCATCTGGATTCTCCTCTCGGTACCGCCTGAACTTCGGCCCGAGCTCGATCGCGTGGAACACGAGGGCTTCGCGGCCGTCCTGGTAGACGTTCACCAGCACCTCTATCTCTCGATCGGTCTGCGAGTGCGGGTGGCCGATGTAGAGCCATACGTCGCCGTCGTCGACCTTCTCGCTGTCGAGCCTGTCTTTGTAGTTGGCGTGGACGATCGCGTAAACCTGGTCGTCCCGTGGGATTCGGTGCTTATCGCTCGACTCAGTCCACCGCGGCGCCACGCCCTCATGCTAACATGTGGCAGTCATTCAAGGCTACTAAATCTGTAGCCGATAATCTACCTTATGTCAGTACACGATTGTGTGAACTCATGCACATGTGTACCGTCGCGTTCATGCCCGCTGCGACCCTGACGCATACCGCCGCCCTCTCCCGCCTGGGGCACGCTCTCGCAGACTCGACCCGCGCCGGGGTACTACTCGCGCTGCGCGAGGCGCCGGCGTACCCGTCAGACCTCGCTGACGCCATGGGCGTGTCCCGGCAGGTGATGTCGAACCAACTGGCGTGTCTGCGCGGCTGCGGGCTCGTCGAGGCCATCCCGGATGGGCGCCGCACCTGGTACCGGCTCGCGGACGCGCACCTGACCCCTGCGCTCGACGAGCTGTTGCGCGTGGTGCTCTATGTCGAGCCGGACTGCTGCGATGCGGACGGCTGCTCGTGCTGAACGGGGCGGTCCTGACGCCATCCCGCCGTGATGTGCTGCGGCGCCGTATCCGCCTCATTGTCGCCGGCACCATCACCTATAACGTCGTCGAGGCGATCGTCGCCATCAGCGCCGGCGCAGCGGCGTCCTCGACAGCGTTGGTGGCCTTCGGGCTCGACTCGATCGTCGAGGTGCTCTCGGCGGCGGCGATCGCCTGGCAGTTCTCGGCCCGCGATCCTGAGTCCCGGGAGCGCATCGCGCTGCGGCTGATCGGGGTCTCATTCTTTGCCCTTGCCGCGTACGTGCTCGTCGACACGGTCCTGTCGCTCCTGTCGACCCGCGAGGCGGAGCCGAGCGGGGTCGGTATCGTGCTGGCCGCGGTGAGCCTGCTCGTCATGCCCGCACTGAGCTGGTCGGAGCGACGCACCGGTCGCGAGCTCGGCTCCGCTTCCGCGATCGCGGACTCCAAGCAGACGTTGCTCTGCGCCTACCTTTCCGCGGCGCTGCTGGCCGGGCTGCTCCTCAACTCGCTCCTCGGGTGGTGGTGGGCCGACTCGATCGCCGCGCTTGCGATCGCGGGTTGGGCCGTCAAGGAAGGAGTTGAGGCCTGGCGCGGCGACGCCTGTGCCGTGCCGGTGGCTGCTCTGACCGGGGAACGCGAGCTCGACGAACACCACCACGGGTAGGGCGGCCAGCCCTCGCTTGAGCGGGGGCTGGCCGCGTACGCTACTGGGAGATACCGCCCAGGGGTATGCCTGGCGCGCAGTTGGAGAGGAAGTGAAGCATGTCGAACATGCACGAGACGCACACCGGCACCGCCCAGAGCCACGGCGGCGGGTCCCGTCCCTATCTGATGTTCTGGATCATGATGGTCCTCAGCTTCGTGGTGATGTATGCCGCGATGTTCACGATGATCGACGGCTGGGGCGACTTCCGGAACAACCTCAACATGTTCTATATGACACTCACGATGTGGGCGCCGATGGGCATCGTGATGCTGCTGGCGATGTGGGGCATGTACAAGAGGACGAAGGTCAACATCGTCACCCTGGTGGTGCTGGCCGCCCTCATGGTGGGCTCGTTCGCGGCCACTCGGACGCAGACGTTCATCGACGATCGTCAGTTCATCGACTCGATGATCCCGCACCACTCCGGCGCGATCCTGATGTGCCGCGAGGCGTCCCTGACCGATCCCGAGCTCATCAGCCTCTGCGAGGACATCGAGGACGCCCAGCGCCAAGAGATCGAGCAGATGCAGGAGATCCGCGATCGTCTCGACTGACCCGGCGATGCTGATCCGCGACGCCCGAGGCGGGCACAGCGCCGCCCTGCCGGTTGGGCGCGCTGGGGCGCTCGACGAGTCGATCCTCGAGCCCGTGGCGGCCATCATCGCGGAGGTGCGGCGCCGAGGCCGTGATGCGGTGCTCGACTACACGGAGCGCTTCGACGGCATCCGCCCCGCGCGCCCGCGCGCCCCTGCGGCCGCGCTCGAACTCGCCTGGGCCGAACAGCCGTCGGCTGTGCGCGTCGCCATGGACGAGGCCATCCGCCGCGTTGAGCAGGGACATCGGGCGCAGCTGCCCGCACCGAGGGTGACTGAGTTCGGTCCTGGATCAACCGTGCGGCAGGAGTACCGACCCGTCGCGCGGGCCGGCCTATACGTTCCGGGCGGAAAGGCGGCGTACGCCTCCAGTGTGATCATGAACGCCGTCCCGGCGCAGGTCGCGGGCGTGAACTCCATCGTGGTGGCCTGCCCCCCGGCCAGGGCGACCGGTCTCCCGCCGGCCCCGGTGCTGGCCGCATGCCATCGGCTCGGGATCGACGAGGTCTTCGCGATGGGTGGAGCGCAGGCGATCGCGGCCTTGGCCTACGGGATGGCGGTCGCGGACGACGATGCGCTCCGTCCGGTGGATATGGTCACCGGGCCGGGCAACGCCTACGTCGCGGCCGCGAAGTCGCTGCTGCAGCAGGTAGTCGGCATCGACTCCGTCGCGGGACCGACCGAGGTGCTGGTGCTGGCCGACGAGACCGCAGATCCGGTGTTCGTCGCGGCGGACCTGATCAGCCAGGCCGAGCACTCCGAGGACGCCGCCTCGGTGCTCGTGACGCCGGACTCAGATCTGGCCGCTGCCGTCAGCCGGGAGGTCGACGCGCAGCTGCAACGAACTCGGAATAGGGACCGGGCCAAGGCGGCGCTCACGAGTTCGCAGTCGTTCATCGCCCTGGTCGACGACCTCGACGATGCGTGCGCGTTCGCCTCCCGCTACGGCCCCGAGCACCTCGAGGTGATGACCCGCAACCCGGAGGCGGTTGCCGCGCGCGTTCAGAACGCGGGAGCGATCTTCCTCGGCGCATGGTCCCCGGTGTCGCTGGGCGACTACGCCGCCGGATCCAACCACGTCCTCCCCACGGGCGGCAGCTCGCGGCACTCCGCGGCACTATCGGTGATGACCTTCCTGCGGCCCACCCAGGTCGTCAACTACGACCTGGTCGGCCTGCGCGCCGCCGCCCCGACGGTCCTCGCCCTTGCGGCCGCCGAGGGCTTGTGGGCACACGGCGACGCGGTCAGCGTGCGCACCGACACGGAGAGACCGAGGACGAGTCAGCCCTGAGTGGGGGCCGGGCTCTCCTCCATCACCGCAGTGACCGCCGGCCGGCGGAGCATGACCACGGCGATCGCACCGATGATCGCCAAAACGAGGAGCGCGACGGCAGCGACGGGCAGTCCGATCGCGCCGAGCCAGCCGGCGATGGGGTAGCTGATCAGGAAGCATCCGTGCGACAGCGCAAACTGCGCGGTGTACACGAGGTTGCGGTTCGCCGGCGTGGAAGCGTCGGCGAGCAGCCGAGAGGAGGGCGTGTTGATCAGCGAGGTGCTGGCCCCGAGCAGCGCCCAGGTCGCCAACAACGCCCACCACCCCTCCCCCGTCGACACGGCGACGGCGGTCATCACCGCGGCGGCGACCATCCCGACGACCAGGGTCCAGGCGCCGATGCTCATGGTCCGCAGCACCCCGATGCGGTCGACGATCCACGGCACGTTGAGGGCGACGATCAGGGAGCCGACGCCGTAGGCGCCGAGGGCGAGCGCGAGCGCCGCGTCATCGAGGCCGAACACACCCTTGGCGTAGACGACGGAGTTGACGAGCACGATCGCGGTGCCGGCGGCGACAACGACGTTGGCGGCCATCAGGAAGCGCAGGCTGGGGGTGCGGGCGAACACGCGCAGGCCGGTGGGTAGTCGTTCCCAGAAGGTCGTGGTCGACGGCTCCGGCGAGTGCGCCGGGAGCCGGGCGATCAGCACCAGGATTGCGGACGCGGCGAAGCCGACGGCGGTGCCGACGAAGAGGTTGTTGTAGCTGATCACGATGAGCAGTGCGGCCGCGATGAGCGGGCTCAGGATCGAGTCCAGGTCGTAGGCCAGGCGCGACAGGGCGAGCGCGCGGGTGTACTGCTTCGGGTCGGGCAGCACGCTTGGGACGAGCGACTGGAACGCCGGGGTGAAGGTCGCGGAGGCGGATTGCAGCACGAACACCAGCAGGTAGATCTGCCAGGTGTCCTGGACGAAGGGCAGCACGAGCGCGATCGCGAACCGGACGATGTCCGCGCCGACCAGGACCGCCTTCTTCGGCAGCCGGTCGACGAGCGCGGCTACCAGCGGAGCGACGCCCACGTAGGCGACCATCTTGATGGTCAGCGCGGTGCCGAGCACCGACCCGGCGGCATCCCCGGCGATCTCGAAGGCGAGCAGACCGAGGGCGACGGTGAGTAGGCCCGTGCCGACCAGAGCGATCACCTGGGCGAAGAACAGCGCCCGGTAGGTGCCGTTGCGCAGTACCCCGATCACGAGGCGCCCTGCCCCGCCCCGTCCGCCTCGGCGTGGTGGTGCCGGGGGCTGCCGCCGAGGGAGTGCTCGGCCTGGAAGATCGCGTCCGCCACCAGCTGCCGGACGTGCTCGTCCGCGAGGGCGTAGAACACCCGTGTGCCGTCCTGCCGCGTGGTCACCATGCGGGCGAGGCGCAGCTTGGCCAGGTGCTGCGACACCGCTGCAGGCGATTTGTCAACGATGTCCGCGAGGTGATTGACGGACAGCTCCCCCGCGTTCTCGAGCGCGAGGATGATCCGCACCCGGGTCGCGTCGGCGAGCATCGCGAACACCTCAACCGCGAGCTCGACGAACGAGCTATCCGGCTTGCGCCCGCAAATCGCGTTATCTGCATCCATACGCAGATTATTACATATGAATGGCCGTCGCCCTTCTGCCGCCCGAGCTAGTCGCGGTGCTTGGCGCGATGCAGAAGCGCGTCGAGGCCGAACTCGAGTTGCACCGGCATGCTCCCCTCGAGGAACACGTCGCGGACCCCATGCAGCGCCGGGAAGGCGTGGGCGGCGAGCTCCTGCTCAAATCGGCGCGCACCGTCATGGGGCGCGGTCTGCTCCTCGTGCACGAGACCGACGACGAAAGAGTTGAGGCCCCAGAACGTCGTGACCGCGAGGCGAGCGTCGACCTGCGCCTCGAGGAGCGCGCCGACGACGGCGTCGCCGAGTCGCAGAGTGTTCGTCTCGGACACCCGCGTGCCGGAGACCAGGTGAGCGCCGTCGCGGTGATCGAGCAGCACCTGACGGTAGCGGCGGAAGATCTCCTTCACGCGCTCGATCGGCTCCGCGGGGAGCGCGTCGAAGGACAGCTCCCCCAGGATGGCGTCGGCCATGAGGTCGAGCAGCCGGGCCTTGCTGCCGACCTGCAGGGACACCGAGTTCAGGTGCACACCGAGGGCGCGCGCGACTCCGCGCAACGTGACGGCGTCGGTTCCCTCCTCGTCGAGCAGTCGAAGGGCGGCGCGCACGACGTCGATGCGAGACAGTCGCTGGGCCAACGGCTCCTCCTCAGAGTTGGTCGCTGACCAATAAGTGTAGTAGGTTGATCGCCGACCAAGTTTGTTGGTCATTGACCAAGTGATGCTGAGGAGTGATGACATGGGTGCTGGTCACGATCACGGCTCGTCGCCGAGCGTGCCGGGCGCGCCGGCCGATCACCGGGTGCGACTGTGGATCGCGTTCGGTCTGACGGCGACGATCGTGCTCGCCCAGGCGATCGGGTCCGTGATCACGGGCAGCCTCGCGTTGCTCACCGACACCGCCCACGCGATCACCGACGCCTCGGGGTTGCTGGTCGCGCTGATCGCCGCGACGCTGATGCTGCGCCCCGCGAACCCGAAGCGCACCTGGGGGTTCCGGCGCATCGAGGTGATCGCCGCGCTCGGCCAGGCGGCGCTGCTCCTCGTGGTGGGCACCTACGCCGCGGTGGAGGGCGTGCGGCGCCTGTTCGAACCTCCGGAGGTCGCCGCCGGGGAGATGCTGGTGTTCGGCATCATCGGCCTGGTCGCGAACATCGTCGCGATCACGATCCTCTCTTCGAGCCGAGGCGCGAACTTCAACATGCGGGCGGCGTTCCTGGAGGTGATCAACGACGCGCTCGGCTCGCTCGGCGTGATCGTCGCCGCCATTGTGATCGCCACCACCGGGTTCCAGCAGGCCGACGCGGTGGCGGGGCTGCTCATCGCCGCGCTCATCGTGCCGCGAGCGATCGCACTGATGCGCGACACGCTGCGGGTTCTGATGGAGTTCACCCCGAAGGGTCTGGACCTCGAGGACGTACGCCGGCACATCCTCGAGCTCGAGCACGTCACGGATGTCCACGACCTGCACGCCTCAACGGTCGCGACCGGCCTGCCGACTCTGACCGCGCACGTGGTCGTCGAGGATCGATGCTCCACCGACGGACACGCCGCCGAGGTCCTGCACGAGGTTCGGAAGTGCGTCGCGGACCACTTCCCGGTGTCCGTGCTGCATTCCACGTTCCAGATCGAGACCGAGCACCTCACCGAGGACGAGGACGCCGCCGCCCGTCACCGGTGATCGCGGGCTCGCTCAGGAGACGGCGATCGCGATGAGTTGCTGGGTGGCGTCGCCCGGAACCCGACGCCGCCGCACCGCAGTCAGGGGGCGGGTCAGCGGCTCGCCGTCGGTCGGCACGAGGGCGAGGCGGCCGAGCACCAGGTCGTCGCGCACGACCTGACGGCTGAGCACCCCCGGCGCGGTACCGGCGCGGATCGCCGAGCGCACCGCCGCGGTGGTGGCCAGCTCGAGCTGGGCCGGAGCGGAGTGCGTGTGGAGTCGTTCCTCAATGATGCGCTCGAGCGCCTCCCGAGTGCCGCTGCCCGGCTCGCGGGTAACGAGTCGCGCAGCTGCGAGCTCATCCAGCCCGAGCGGCTGCTCCCGCTGCGCCCACGGGTGAGCGGGAGCGACGAGCACGACGAGCTCGTCGACCCCGATCGCGTCCAACTGCAGCCCGGTGGGGAGCACGGGGGTCTCGATGAGCCCCAGCTCCACCTCGCCCCGGCGCACCTTCTCGATGACGCCGGCGCTGTTGCCGGTGAGCAAATCCACCACGGTCGGCGGTCGGCCAGCGCGCAGCTCTGTGTCGCGGAGTCGCACCAGCCAGCCGGGCAGCAGCACCTCGGCGATGGTCTGGCTCGCCGCGACACGGAGCCGCGGCGGGTGGGTCGCGACGAGGGTGCGCAGTCCCGCCGCGAGGCGATCGTGTGCGGCGAGCAGGTCCTCGGCCCAGTTGGCGATCAGCGCCCCGGCGTCGGTGAGGGTGGAGCCGCCGGTGCCGCGGTGGAGCACCGATACACCGGCGGCGGCTTCCAGAGAGCGGATGCGGCCGGACACGGCCTGCTGGGTGAGGCCGAGCACGCGGGCGGCGCCGGCGATGCTGCCGGTGTAGCCGACCTCGACGAGTGCGCGCAGCAGCTCAGCGCTGGGTGCTGCCGGATTCGATGCCACAAGTCCATCTTGTACCCACCCCGGGTCCGGCTCATTTCCTCGGCGACGGTGAGCGACCAGAGTCGATGCCGTGGCCGGCACTCCTCTCCCCCACTTCATCTCGGCCGCCTGGCGCCTCGCGCCGGGGCTGGGGCTGGCTGCGGCGATTGCCGCGGCCGCGACGGTGATCGGGTCGCTCGTCCCGCTGGTGGGGGCAGCGGTCCCCGGGCTGCTGATCGGCGCGGTAATCGGCGCGATACGCCGACCTGGTGCACGGGTGCGGCCGGGGGTCGAGTTCGCGGCGAAACGAGTGCTGCAGACCTCAGTCGTGCTGCTGGGCACGCAGTTGTCGGTGCTCGACGTCGCCCGCGTCGGCGTGGCCGGGCTGCCGGTGACGGTGGGGACCCTCGCGGTCGGGCTCGGCGCCGCTTGGGGCCTCGGTCGCGCCCTGCGCGTCGGCCGGGACACGACGGTGCTGATCGGGGTGGGGACCGGGGTGTGCGGGGCGTCGGCGATCGCTGCGACCGCCCCGGTGCTCGGGGCCGCCGCGGCGGACGTCGCGTACGCGGTCAGTACGATCTTCGCCTTCAACATCGCCGCGGTGCTCGTCTTCCCGCTGATCGGGCACCTCCTGGGGATGAGTCAGGCCGGGTTCGGGCTGTTCGCCGGCACCGCGGTCAACGACACCTCCTCGGTCGTCGCGGCCGCGGCGGCCTACGGGCCGGTCGCCACGGATCACGCGATCGTGGTCAAGCTGGTACGGACGCTGGCGATCATCCCGATCACCCTGGTGCTCGCCGCGGTGACGCGACGCCACGACCAATCGCCGGGTGTGCCGCGCCCGGCGCGCGGGGTCTGGGACGTGGTGCGGCTGGTCCCGTGGTTCCTCGTCGGGTTCGTGGCGATGGCCGCGCTCAACTCGCTCGGCCTGGTCCCGGCCGCAGCGCACCCGCCGCTGTCGGCGACCGCGGGGTATCTGATCGCCGTCGCCCTCTCCGGGATCGGGCTGTCTGTGGATTTCGCGGCGATGCGCCGCGCCGGGTGGCGGCCTCTGCTGCTCGGCGGGTCGCTGTGGGTTGTGGTGAGCGTGACCAGCCTGGGGTTGCAGGCACTCACCGGTAGCAGCTGACCGTCGACGTCGCGGAGGGGGTGTGTCTCAGTCGGTGTAGCGACCGTCCTCGATCTCTGCCAGAAGGCTCGGACGGGTGGGAGACCATCCGAGCGTATTGCGGGCGCGCGTCCCGCTGGCCTGCTGGTCCAGCAACAACGCCTCCCCGAAGGCGCCGAGGCGCGCGATGGTCGCCTCGGCCGACTCGGGCGCGACCTGGCCGCCGAATCCGCGGGCTCGGCTCGCCGCCTCCCCGAGCTCGCGCACGGTGGGGTTCTGGCCGCTCGCGGCCAGGAAGACCGAGCCGTGCGGAGCCCGCTCGAGCGCGAGCGCGTAGAGGTCGGCGAGGTCGTCGACGTGCACGGTGCCCCAATGCTGGGAGCCGTCGCCGATGAGCTGCACGCCGGGGGGTGACCCGATGGCCGCGGCGCGTGTGACGGTGTTGGGGATGCCGTCGCCGTGGCCGTACACGATCGCCGGCTCGACGAGGACCGCACGAATGCCAGGGGTGGCCAGGATGCGTTCGTCGATTTCCGACCGCCAGGCCACAAGCGGGGGCGGGTTGTGCGGGGTGTCCTCGGTGAGGTCCGCGCCGGGGCCGTGGATCCAGATGCCGCCGGTGCGAACGAACACGGCCTCACGGTCGCCGAAGCCCGCCAGTATGGCGTCGGCGAACTCGACCTCGGCGTCTCGGCTGGTCGCGTCGCCCGGGCTCGCCGTGTGGATCACCGCGTCGGCGTCGCCAGCGAGCCGGGCGATCAAGCCGTGGTCGCGCATGTCCCCGGAGACCGACCGTGCGTCAACCGCCCGCGCTCGAGCGGCCGCGTCCTCGCTGCGGACGAGCGCGGTGACCTCGTGGCCGTTTCCTCGCACCGCGGCGAGGACGGCCGAGCCGATGAATCCGGTCGAGCCGGTGAGTAGCACGCGCATGATGATCCTTTCCAGCGATCGGCGCCCCGATCATCCGAGTCCCCGGGGATGCTGCAGCGGCAGGGCCGCGACGGTGGGATGGTCGACCCCGATCACGCCGGTCTTGGCGGCGCCGCCGGGTGAGCCGAGCTCGCTGAAGAACTCGACGTTGACGGTGTAGTAGTCGGCCCACTGCTCGGGCAGGTCGTCTTCGTAGTAGATCGCCTCGACCGGGCACACCGGCTCGCAGGCGCCGCAGTCGACGCACTCGTC
>ERZ1066136.183-NODE-183-length-65026-cov-27.099660_pt1 | contig 65026 bp, 54 predicted proteins | sample MGYA00382783_ERZ1066136 | MGnify/ENA primary metagenome ERZ1066136 (study PRJEB33369, sample SAMEA5778366) | biofilm metagenome | biome: Industrial cooling water; feature: Water cooling tower basin; material: Biofilm | place: United Arab Emirates | collected... | reverse complement strand
CAACCTCTCGGGATTATCCACCCTGTTGCTCTTTTTGAAAACTCCCTATAGAACCTGTACCCTAGAGCCTGTACCCTGCTTCTGGTTCTATGGTCACCCTTGCTCAACCGGTTCGCCACGCCTCCCGCCGTCGCCCCCGTAACCTGTGGTTTGAACGGGGTATGGCAATTTTGGCTGCAACTAATCTGGCCCTGGTTGTGTTTGACCTGACCTACGTCAACTGGCGCAATTTTTGGTTGCAGGGCAATATTCCCCTGCCCTTCACTACCCTGGACCTGCATGTTCCCTTACCGGTGATCGATTGTCCTGATCGCTCCGTTCCCAAGGGCGAACCGGCCCGCACCATCAAGCAATCCTTAATCACCTGTCTGTACGATCCTGTCAAGGGCATTGAGCCCCATCGAGATACTCAGCAATATCTGGGCCTGGTGGCTCTGCTGCAGGAACAGGTGAATCAGCAGGGGAGCCAAAATGGGCTGCGATCGCCGGGCGTTCAGGCCACGCTCAAGGAGTTACAAACCCTCAGTCGGGATATGGTCGAAACCAATCCCTTTGCTGCCGTGGGTAAAACTGGCACCCTGGAAAAAATTAAGAACCGAATGCGGGAACATATTCGGGAAACGACGAAGCAAAGGCTTTCTACCCGAGAAACCTTCAATCTATTCTGGAGTAACAGTTTTCTCACTCCAACCAACTGGCAGCAGGAACTGAACTGGTTTAACGAGGCGATCGCCCCCCTGGTACAGACCAATTACTACCGCAGTATTGGCGAAAATGGAGAGTTCACCAACAATTTTTGGGTACTGGATGCTCCCTTTGTCCTGCTCTTTTTTGTAGAATTTCTGGCTCGGACTTACTACATCAGCCGCCGTTATCCCAGCCTGCGCTGGCTGGATGCCATGTTCTGGCGCTGGTACGACATTTTGCTGTTTCTGCCCTTCAGTCTGTTTGTGCCGGTTCTGGCCCTGACACGGGTAATTCCGACGGCGATTCGCTTACACCAGGCATGGTTGATCGACCTGAACGAAATTCAGTCCCATTTGCGGCAGGGCTTCGTGGCGACGATCGCCGAAGAAGTGGCGGAAGTCGTTGTCGTACAGGTAATCAACCAGTTGCAAAGCGCTGTCCAACGGGGAGAACTGAGTACCTGGCTGAAGCAAACAGGCCAGCAACGCTACGTCGATTTGAACAACAAAAACGAAATCGAAGCGATCGCCCAACATCTGATTCAACTCACCGTCAACGATGTGTTTCCCCAGGTTCGGCCCAATCTGGAAGCCCTGATTCGTCATAGCATTGATAGCGTCTTAAGCCAGTCCCCAGCCTATCGGGGCCTGCAGGCCCTACCAGGAATTGGTGCCGTCCCCGGTCAGATTACCGAACGGTTGGTGTCAGAACTTACGCAGGCGACCTACGATACCCTCAAAACCAGCCTGAACGATCCGAAGCTCACCCAACTTTCGACCGAGTTAATTCAAAACTTCGCCACAACCCTGCTCTCCGAAGCTGAAAAGCAAAATACCCTACCCGAAATTCAAACGCTCCTGAGCGACCTGCTGGAGGAAATTAAGATTAACTACGTGCAACGGGTCGCCATCGAAGACCTGGACACAGTCCTGGAACAAACCCGTCAACTGCAACAATTAAAACAGCAGGAATGAGTTTTTCTTTCAGGCCAACCCATTGTTTAGACCACCCAAAGAAGCCGACTGACGGCCAGGCTATCTGAGCAGCCTACAAGCCGAATCCGAGCCCACCCAGAATTTTCTATTTAAGAAATTTCTAACCTTCATGAAACAGCCCGATACCAAAGGCTTTCAAGCCTGGTATTCACAAAATCCCATGGTTCGATCAACTTCATAAACATTATTAATCTAACTATACAGAAGAACTAAAGTCAGGCTTATCAGATCCGACGCTAATACTGATATTATTTTTGAGAACCCGTCCTTACGCATGTGGGTGAGCAAGGCTCAAGATCGTTGATCCCCGGTTTCTGGATTTCCAGCCGGGAGCACCTGTCACTACCTATCCCCATTGACATAAGGTTTCGTCGAGTTCCAGATTAATCTGGGCAATTTTGTCCAGGCGAATCTGGAAGGTTGCGATCGGGCAAAAATTTGCTGAGTTAACAGGAAGGGAGATATGTCTTACGCTCAAACGCGTACCCAGACCAAAGCTGGGTACCAAGCTGGGGTAAAAGATTACAAATTAACGTACTACACCCCGGATTACACCCCCAAGGATACCGATATCCTGGCGGCCTTTCGTGTCACGCCGCAGCCCGGTGTACCTCCCGAAGAAGCTGGCGCAGCCGTAGCCGCCGAATCTTCCACCGGTACCTGGACGACCGTATGGACTGACCTGCTGACCGATCTCGATCGCTACAAGGGTCGTTGCTACGACATCGAACCCGTTCCCGGTGAAGACAACCAGTTCATCGCCTATATCGCGTATCCTTTGGATCTGTTTGAGGAAGGCTCTGTTACCAACCTTCTCACCTCCCTGGTTGGTAACGTGTTTGGTTTCAAAGCGCTGAAAGCTCTGCGTCTGGAAGACCTGCGGATTCCCGTTGCTTACTTGAAGACCTTCCAGGGGCCTCCCCACGGGATTCAGGTTGAACGCGACAAGATCAACAAGTACGGTCGTCCCCTGCTGGGTTGCACCATCAAGCCCAAGCTCGGTCTGTCTGCTAAGAACTACGGTCGTGCTGTTTACGAATGTCTGCGCGGCGGTCTGGACTTCACCAAGGATGACGAAAACATCAACTCCCAGCCCTTCCAACGCTGGCGCGATCGCTTCCTGTTTGTAGCTGACGCAATTCATAAGGCTCAGGCTGAAACCGGCGAAATCAAAGGTCACTACCTGAACGTTACCGCTCCTACCTGCGAAGAAATGCTGAAGCGGGCCGAGTTTGCTAAAGAACTCGAAATGCCCATCATCATGCATGACTTCCTGACCGCAGGTTTCACTGCTAACACCACCCTGGCTCACTGGTGCCGCGACAATGGTGTACTGCTCCACATCCACCGGGCAATGCACGCTGTAATCGACCGTCAGAAGAACCATGGTATTCACTTCCGGGTTCTGTCTAAGTGCTTGCGGATGTCTGGTGGTGACCACATCCACACTGGCACCGTGGTCGGTAAGTTAGAAGGTGACAAGGCTATCACCCTTGGTTTCATCGATCTGCTGCGGGAAAACTACATCGAGCAAGACCGCTCTCGGGGTATCTACTTCACGCAAGATTGGGCTTCTATGCCTGGGGTAATGGCCGTCGCTTCCGGTGGTATCCACGTATGGCACATGCCTGCTCTCGTTGAGATCTTCGGCGATGACTCCGTACTGCAATTTGGTGGTGGTACTCTGGGTCACCCCTGGGGTAACGCTCCCGGTGCAACCGCTAACCGGGTGGCTCTGGAAGCTTGCGTCCAGGCTCGTAACGAAGGTCGCGACCTGATGCGGGAAGGTGGAGACATCATCCGTGAGGCTGCTCGCTGGAGTCCTGAACTGGCCGCTGCTTGCGAACTGTGGAAGGAAATCAAGTTCGAGTTTGAAGCCGTTGATACCGTCTGATGAAGAAGGCAAAAGGATAAAGGAGAAGTAATCAGCTCATTTAGCCTCATTCCTTAGCCTTTATCCTTTCCGCTTATGGATCTCAAGCAAATTGCGAAAGACACTTCTAAGACGCTGATCAGTTATCTGACTTATCAGGCGGTCAGGGTTGTTTTAGCTCAGTTAGATGAAACAGAGCCGAAGCGAGCCTACTGGTTGCATCAGTTTTCAGCGCGGGAAAAAATTCAGGATGGGGAAGCTTATTTGCAGGCTCTCTTCAAAGAGGAACCGCGATTAGCTTTCCGCATTCTGACAGTGCGAGAAGATATTGCCGAGCAAATTGCTGATTTCTTGCCAGAAATGGTGCGTACAGGAGTCCAGCAGGCAAACATGCAACAGCGAACTCAGCAGTTAGAACGGATGACGCAATTAGACTTGACGGCTCCAGCAACCCATCCCGAACAGGAACCTGGTTCCAATCAGGATTAGTCCCCGTTGACTCAGAGATTCGGGTGATTAATTCTCAGCTCAAAACTTGTAACTATTGAGGAAACCATGAAGACTCTACCCAAAGAGCGTCGTTACGAAACTTTTTCTTACCTGCCTCCCCTCAGCGATGCTCAGATCGCTCGCCAAATCCAGTACACGATCGACCAGGGCTATCACCCCTGCGTCGAGTTCAACGAAACATCTGACGCTGAACTGTACTACTGGACCATGTGGAAGCTGCCCCTGTTCAACGTTTCTTCTCCCCAGGAAGTGTTGAATGAAGTGCAACAGTGCCGTTCTGAGTACCCCAACTGCTACATCCGGGTGGTTGCTTTTGACAACATCAAGCAGTGCCAGGTAATGAGCTTTATCGCTCACAAGCCGAACCAGAGTGGTAGTGGCTACCGCTATTAATTCTCTGACAATTAATTAGGGGATTCCTTCATTAATTGTGAATAGGGTGAACCAAGAAGTTCACCCTATTTTTTAATGGGTGCTTCAGTGACACCTAAAATTTCTACCTGTACCAATTTTCTAAGATGGGATTGGAGTGGCTCGCTGCATTTCGTCACCGCACTGCACGTAAGACTGGTTTGCCAGATTGATTGACTTATGGGTTACTACATTTCTCCCCGCTTTTTAGACAAGCTCTCTGTCCATATCACCAAGAACTATCTCAATTTGCCCGGTGTCAAGGTTCCTCTCCTGTTAGGAATTCACGGCCGCAAGGGAGAGGGTAAATCCTTCCAGTGTGAACTGGTATTTGAGCGCATGGGAGTGGAAGTGATTCACATTTCCGCCGGAGAATTAGAAAGCCCAGATGCGGGAGATCCGGCCCGAATGCTGCGGTTGCGCTATCGGGAAGCCGCGGAACTGGTCAAAGTCCGGGGCAAGATGGCGGTTCTATTGATCAATGACATTGATGCCGGAGCTGGCCGGGTGGATGAATATACCCAGTACACGGTGAATACTCAGCTGGTCAACGCCACCCTGATGAATATTGCTGACAACCCTACGAATGTTCAGCTGCCGGGAAGCTACGAGTTAGAGCCGATTCAGCGAATTCCGATCATTGTGACCGGCAATGACTTCTCGACGCTCTATGCTCCCATGATCCGGGATGGCCGGATGGAAAAATATTTCTGGGAACCCACCCGGGAAGACCGGATTGGCATTGTCGGTGGGATTTTCGCCGTGGATGATGTAAATCGAGAGGATGTTGTGCGCCTGGTAGATAGTTTTCCGGATCAGGCGATCGACTTTTACAGTGCCCTGCGATCACGGCTTTACGACGAACAGGTACGACGCTTCATTCAGGATGTTGGTCTGGAACGGGTGTCGCAGCGAGTGGTAAACAGTACGGAACGGTTGCCCGAATTTCGTAAACCTGATTTCAGTTTGTCCCACCTGCTGGAAGTCGGGGCAGAAATTGTCCGAGAACAGGAACGAATTCATGAGATGGGTCTGGCAGAGCAATATAACAAGTCCCTCTCGTTCAATCGCAAGTTGGGGGATGTCAACCACTCCGAACGGGACCATGCCTATCCTCCTGCGCCGCCCCATTCGGCTTCCCAGCAGGCCGATAGCTTTTACCGGGCCTACGAATCGCCTCACCAGGATGCTGTACAACCGCCTCAGGCTTACCATTCTGGCAACGGCAACGGTTCGGGGGGAAGTAGCAGCTACTCTGGGCAACCCTCCAGCACCAAACTGACTCCAGAAATCGTGACGGAAGCCAACCGGATTTTAGGCCAGGGATTGCGACTGGGCATCGAGTTTGTTGATGAGCGCCGGTTCCGGACAAACTCCTGGAACAGTTACGCCACTTTTCAGGGAAATCCGGCGGAGGCGATCGCCGCCCTGGAAACCTGTCTGTCCGAACAGCAAAAAGCCTACATTCGCCTGGTTGGGATCGACCCAAAAGCCAGACATCGGCTGATTGAGACGATCGTCCATCGGCCTCAAAGCAAAGTGGCTTAGAGCACAAACTAATTAAATCCAAATTTTTAATTTTTGAAAGCGCGGCTCAGTCGCGCTTTCAAAAATTAAGTTCCGGGTTTTAGCAACTGAATTAGGCGTTAGTTGATTTGTCTGACTTTTGCTGGCGCAATCGGCGGGCCGCCAACCCACCCAGGGCCAGACCCAGACCCGCGATCGTTGAGGGTTCGGGAACGGCAACGGCAGTCACCCCGATCGGGCGGCTCAGGCTACCGCTGGTAAAGGCTGCGCCCGAGAAACTAAATTCATTACCCTCCGCATTGCCAAAGGCCAGAACGGAACCAATATTGTTGTTGGCGAAGTCAAAACCAACAGCATAGAGATTATTGGCGGTACTACCGGAGCCAAAGGTCAGACTGCCAATAAAGTTGTTACTGGGACTGGTGCCGGTATAGTTGGTCGAGAGAACTTTGAGCAGTTGTCCGGCCAGACTGTACTGACGAATTCCTCCAGCAAAATCACTGATGTAGAGGCTTTGCTGGTCGGGAGTCAGGGCTAACCCCAGAAAACTGACAAACCCAAAAGTCTCCGGTAAAGGAGTGGGTTGGGGAATAAAAACCTCTGGAGTTTCGGTGGATAGTAACCCGGCAACCTGCTCCGGCGAGTAGCGTAATACCTGACTCTCATAAAGGAAGGTTAAATCTCCAGACGCAGTATTAGCACTGCCCTGAGTAGTGACATAAAGGCTACCATCAGGGCCAAAGAGCAGGCCGTTTGGCCCGTTTAGACCATTCAGACTCCCCAACCCATTGTTATTATCAGAGGCAAATACTCCCAGAAACGCCCCAGTCAGGGGGTTATAGCGGAGAATCTGGTTAGTACGGAAGCTGCTGACAAACAGGCTACCATCGGGGCCAAAGGCATTGCCGTAGGGACGAATCAATCCACCACCTGACGCTGCTACTCCCAAAAATTGCCCGCTGGGGCTAAATTTTAGGACGGCAGAATTTTGGGGATAATCAGGAGCGAAGATATTTCCGCCACTATCGCCGCCGCTACTGATGTAGAGATTGCCATCGGGGCCAAAGGTGAGGGCATCGGGAGAACTCAAACCGCCGCTGCCGGCGGGAATAAAGTCACCCAGAAAAGTGCCAGTTATTTCATCAAACAAAATTACATTGTTGGCCGCCGTGTTACCAACCAGAAGAGCAGCATCGGCTTCAGGCGCGACAACTCCCGCGATCGCAAACAGACTGCAAGCCAGAGCAGTTTTAAGGGCAAATTTCATGGTTAGACAAGATAGGGGTGACACTACTGATCATCAGGGTTTTCCCGGATGATAAAGTTCACGCCGCTACACCTCTCATAATGATTCCGTAAAGCCAGATAAAGCCAGGGTAAAGAGTTGAAGCCCACTCACCCCGGATGTCTGGCTGGTCAGAAAGTCAGAACCGATGCTACAAACTCTACTGTCTACTGGTGTCGGTTATCTTTCCCTGTTGCTCCAAAGCTTTATAAATCAAAGTGGCTGCTTCTGCCCGGGTCGTTACTTGAAAAGAATTAAGCTGGTTTGGATTGGGGTAGTCAACCACCAGACCCGATTGTACTGCCGCTGCAATTTTAGGCAGGGCGTAGGCGGGAATTTCTCGAAAATCCTGGTACCTGTTCAACACCTGCACCGGATCGCCCCCGGGAGCCAGATTTAACCCGGTCGCCAGGGCCAGTTGCGCCTCCAGACGGGGAATTTGCTGATTGGGCCGAAAGACCCGCCCCGGATAACCACTCATAAACTGAGTTTTGACCGCTTCATCAATCGCCCGGGTAGCCCAGAAGCCCCCAGGCACATCTCGAAACTTAAAAGCAGGCCGCACGGCAGGCTGGTTAAAGGCTTTACCCAGCATTTCAGCAAACTCAGCCCGAGTCACGGGGCGATTTGGAGCGAAACTGTTGTTGGGCAAACCCGCGATAATACCCCGATCGCTCAAAGCTGCAATATAGGTACTGGCCCAGAAATTAGCTGGGACATCGGAAAATTTGGTGGGCTGACCGGTGGGAACTGGACTGGGAGTCGCCGCAGGGGCAGGGGAAACCCCTACCTGGGGAACCGGAGTTACGGCGTAGGGTACGATCGCCGGCTGGGGAGGAAGATTGGCAGGAGTGGTTGCCTGGGGTGATGCCGTTGCTTCTGGGCTGGGAGCCGGGGTAATGGTCCCACTGCTGGCAGGCGCGGGACTTTTTTCAGGGTCAAACATACCCAGGGGATCGCGGGTAGCCGACTCTATCGTTGACTGAAAAGCCGCAAGATTAAAGCCGGGATTTTGTTGGCTGATGGACCATGCCCCGATCGCCCCCAGGCTACCTAAAGCAACCAGAATAGCGATCACCTCATCAGAACGACGGCGAGAGCGGGGGTCGGGGGTCGGGGTCATGCATCCTCCGTAGAATTACCAGGGTAGAACCACGCTCATCCTAATGCAGACTGGCCAGACTTGCCAGAGATCTCTTGATTTTGCAGGCATGGTTTCTGCCGATTACCGGATTGCAAGGAAATATCTAATTGCTGGACAGTACAGTCTGCCGCTGCTGCAAGGGTACAGCCAGGTTTTCGACTTCCAGGCCATATACTTCACAGGAGTTATTCGGGCTTTCAATCAGTTTCACCTTATATAGTTGGGCACCAATGTCGCGAATTGGCTGTTGCAACAGATCCCGAATGTGAACGGCAATATTTTCTGCAGTCGGGACAACCTCGGCAAAGTAAGGGATATCTTTATTCAGGAAAGTGTGGTCAAAGGGTTCGACTACATAGTCATCGACCGCCTTCTGAAAGGCCACTAAATCAGCAATCATGCCCGTTCTAGGATCAATTTCCCCTTTGATCGTGACTTCCAGGTGATAGTTATGACCATGACCATTAGGACGGGCACATTTGCCATAAATCTCACAGTTTTTCTCGTAACTCAAGTCAGGACGGGCAAGCCGGTGAGCGGCACTAAAGTGGGTACTGATTGTGAGGTAGGCTTCCATAGAGTTTCCGTAGTATTCGGCCCAGAGTTCGGGATGTTCAAACAATTGAATGCGGACGAGGGGGAAATGGGGTGCCAGACGTTGCCAGATTACCCGAGCCATATTTTCGGTGGTGGGTAAAGTCTCCTGGAACTCTGGCCAGACATCATTCAGGTAAGAAAAATCTAACTGGCTGGTGACTTCACGCTTAATCACATGCTTGACATCCGACAGGTTCAAGACCATGCCGTACTCATCCAGCTCCCCAGCCATAGAGACATAGAGAATGTAATTATGGCCATGCCCGGGCGATCGCACACAGGGACCAAAACGCTCCAGATTTTCTGCTTCCGTCAGTTCGGGCAACCAGTAGCGATGACTGGCAGAAAATTGGGCCCGGCGATCGATAATGCATCTCATATAGTCTCTCGGTCGGATGGAAGCGTGTTAAGTTCTTTAAACTTAATACTTCCTTTAGAATAACTGATCGTCACTTTAACAGGTGAGCCGATCCGGCGATTTCATCCCGTTAGGATTGCTATAGCTTCTCCCTCATCCCTAATTACTGACCCATGAACTGGTTGCTTACTCAAATTCAGGGCATCCTGGCCAGTCTCTCGCAGTTTTTCTCTGCACCAATATTTGAGGTTGGCAACCACCGCTATTCCCTCAGCCTGATCCTCACCCTGATTCTGGTGACGATCGCGGTTTTCTGGATTTCCCGCTATCTCAGTAATCTGCTCAAACGGAACCTGCTGGCCCGACTGGGTCTGGATCGGGGCACCCGGGAAGTAATTGCCGCCCTGGTGCGTTATTTGCTGACTGCCCTCGGGTTCATCATCGTTCTGCAAACTGCCGGAGTCAATTTAAGTTCCCTGACTCTGTTTGCCGGAGTTTTGGGTATTGGATTGGGCTTTGGCTTGCAAAATCTGGCGAGTAACTTTATCAGCGGTATTACCCTGCTGCTAGAGCAACCTATGCGGGTGGGCGACTTTATCGAAGTCGATAAGCTGCTGGGCACAGTCGAAAATATCTCAATTCGTTCTACGACGGTTCGGACACAGGACGGCGTGTTTGTGATCGTGCCCAATGTCAAGTTTGTCGAAAACAGCATTATCAACTGGAGCTACCGAGACCCCCGCTGCCGTCTCCATATTCCGATCGGTGTCGCCTACGGCAGCGATACCCTGCTGGTTACAGAAGCCCTGCTGGCTGCCGCCCGCAAAGATAGTAAAGTCCTGTCTGACCCGCCGCCCAAGGTCTGGTTCCGGGGATTTGGCAACAGTTCTTTAGACTTTGAACTGCTGGTCTGGATCAACCAGCCGCCGGACAGCGAACCGATCAAAAGTGGCCTCAACTTTCTGATTGATCGAGAGTTACGCCAGCGGGGGATTGAAGTGCCCTTTCCCCAACGGGAGATCCATATTCGCAACCTGGGCGATTTTCATTCCCTGTCGGGCCGCGATAGTGCCGCAGAAGCAGCCCAACCCAGGACGATCGAGGCGGTCGGCCGCCAAACTCACCGCGAAGCTCCTAAAGCTCCGGGTAATATGGCTTTACGGGATCTGTTAAGGCGAATTTCCTACTTTGAAGCCTGCAGTGATACCGAAATCCTGAAACTGATTGAGTACGGCTATCGGCAATTGTTTCCTGGGGATCAGATTGTCTGTACCGAAGACACCCCTGGAGAGTCGTTTTACATCATTTTGAAAGGGTCCGTAGAAATCTTCTCAAAACGGGCAGAACAATATATTGCCACCCTGAACGAAGGAGAGTTTTTTGGTGAAATGTCTCTGTTGATGGGTATTCCCCGATCGGCCACGGTTCGCACCCTGGAAGATACGGTTTTGTTTGTTATCGAGCGCAATGATCTGCAACGGTTGTTGGAAGAACATCAGGGATTGGCCGATCAGATTGCCCAGCGCCTGCTGGAACGCCAACAGACCCTGAAGGAGATGGGCATTTTGTCAGATTACTCTGAGGAAACGCCCCTGATCAAAATTCGCCGCCGGTTACAAAATCTATTCGGCATCTAAGGATCGTGAATTTAATAAAACCCGGAACTTAATTTTTGGTTTTAATTAATTTGTGCTGCTAAGAAGCTCCCTCCCGATCGAATTCCTCAAACAAAGCCACCAGGATTACATTCGAGAACAAAAACCCTTCCGGGTCAGTTAAGCGAATGGTGCCAGAGGTGGGCAGGCCTTCCGGGGCTACAACATCTGAAGAAAGTGCTACCCAGCCCTGTTTGTAGTAGGGTTGCAGGCAACGCCAGAGCCGATCGACCCGCGCCTGACCAAAGCGATCGGCCAGTTCCGCCAGGGGCAGCCCCTCGGCTAACCGTAACCCGACCATCAGGGTGTCCAACCAGACAACCCCGGGATCGATCGCGGATGAGGCGATCGTTGCATCCCCTGGCGGCATTGCTGCTACCCAGTCGTAATACTCCCGGGTTTTACGGGGCCGGGAAACCCGATCACCCTGCAGATAGCTGGTGGCACCCATGCCAAACCCATAAAAGGAGCGATTTTTCCAGTAGACGCGATTATGCTGGCACTGGTAGCCCGGTTTGGCATAGTTGGAGATTTCATAATGGTCGTACCCCGCCGCTGTGAGCAACCTCTGGGCAGTCCGATACATCATCGCCGTAGTTTCATCGGAAGGTAGAGGCCGGGCCCCCGGCTGGTATTGCCGACTAAAGGGAGTGCCCGCTTCAATTGTCAGGTCGTAGCAGGAGAGGTGGGTTGGCTCCAGGGCGATCGCTCGGGCCAGGGATTCCTGCCAATCGTCGAGGGTTTGGTGGGGCAACCCAGAAATCAAGTCGAGGCTAAAGTTTTTAACTCCTGCCTGCTGCATCAGGTCAACCGCTCGATAAATGTCAGCAACACTGTGGGATCGGCCGCAGGTTTGTAACAAGTTCGCTTGAAACGCCTGCACCCCCAGGCTGAAGCGATTTACTCCGGCATCCCGGTAGCCCTGTAGCTGTTCCAGATCAAAGGTGCCGGGATCAACTTCCATGGAAATCTCAGCAGTTTCCAGTACCCCAAACTGCTGGTTCAGGGTTGTGAGAATCTGCCGCAACTGCTCAACGGTGAGTAAAGACGGAGTCCCACCCCCAAAGAAGATCGTGCTCAGAGGAACACCCGCAGGGGCAGTCAAACTAATTTCCTGGCAAAGAATTTTTACATAGTGGGAGATTGTGCCATACTCACGGCTTCCCGTCCGCGGCAGCGGTGGTTTATCGCCCACTACGGCGATCGGAAAATCACAGTAATAACAGCGCCGCCGACAGAAGGGAATATGAATATAGGCAGATTCCGGGTGATCCCAGAGGTGACTTGTCTCCCCAGAGGGAGCCTGAGCCGAAAGCATTACGGGTACAAGAGTATAATGAGGGCAGACCAGCCTGACTGCGGGGCCAGTTTTTCCATTTTATCGGTCGCCCTCTTCCATTATCCCTTACCTAACTGGCGCAGCATCCAGATTGGTACGTTCCTGGCCTGACACAGGTTGAGAACACCATTCCCCCAATCATCCTGAAACTATGATTGACGCAATCATTATTATCTCATTTATCCTGGCAGGGGCGGGGATCGGGTTTAACGGTGTTGAAGAACTGCCCAGTACGGTCTTGATGCAGGTCACCAATGAAGAAGGTCTGCGCTGGGTTAGCGGTGGTTTTGGAGCTCTGATTGGTTTGGCGATCGGGCTAATTGTCCAAACAGCCTACCGCCGATTAGAAAGGCAGTTCCGCATCATGCCCGCCGATATCCTCCTGAGCCGTTCCGTCGGCCTGATTATTGGGCTATTAGTGGCCAACCTGATGCTGGCACCGATCTTTCTCCTGCCCATTCCCCAGGAATTTTCCTTCATCAAGCCCCTGGCTGCTATCTTAGGCAGCGTCCTGTTTGCCTTCTCAGGGATCACCCTGGCCGATACCCACGGCAGGGCTCTCCTGCGACTGATCAATCCCCATTCCGTCGAAACCTTACTGCTGGCGGAAGGGACGCTGAAACCGGCTTCTACTAAAGTCCTTGACACCAGTTGCATCATCGACGGGCGAATTGAAGAACTTCTGGGCACTGGTTTTTTAGAAGGGCAACTGCTGGTTCCCCAGTTTGTCCTGCTGGAACTGCAACAGGTAGCCGATGCCTCGAACGATCAAAAACGGGTGCGAGGGCGGCGGGGTTTAGACATTCTGAACCGAATGAAAGAGGCTTATCCCGATCGCCTGGTGATCCATCCTGCCGATTACGAAGATGTAACAACGGTAGATGCCAAGCTGGTCAGACTGGTGCAGGAAATCAATGGAACCCTGCTGACCAACGATTACAACCTGAATAAAGTTGCCAGTGTGCAAAAAGTGCCGGTTCTCAACATCAATGATCTGACCCAGGCAGTTCGTCCCACCTATCTTCCAGGAGACAGTCTGGATCTGAAAATTCTCAAAGAAGGAAAAGAACCAGCCCAGGGAGTTGGCTATCTCGAGGACGGCACCATGGTGGTGGTAGAGGAAGGCAGTCCCTACGTCGGCAATGAAGTTCAGGTAGTGGTCACCAGTGCCTTGCAAACTTCCGCCGGGCGCATGATCTTCGCTCGTCCCAAAGCCTCCGTTGTGGCTTAAATTAGAGCTTTACGCGAACGATCGGGCGTACCCATCAGGTTGCTTTTCGTCTCAGGTCTATTTGTCGGGAACCTTTACAATGACACCCAGAATCCATACCAGGATTAGAGTAAGTCTCGCTACTCTCAGCCTGGTTATTTGTGGCTGGCCTACTATTACCTTCGCCGCTCCTCCCGAAACCGGCCTGGTAGACTATCTCAATCAAAAGTACCGTCTCTATCTGGGAGATAGCGGCCGATCGGCCTGTGGTTATTTCATTGATCCTGAGGATATTTACCAGCAGGGGAACCATCGCTTTACCACCGCCAGACTCTCCCGGGGCACAACTGGCACCGCCTGTGCCGGGGTACTCCAACTGCAACTCCTGAAGGTTGATTGCTCAAACAAAACCACTACCCAACTGGAGTTGGAAGGGTACGGCCGGGAGGCCCAATGGCGGAGTAGTGAGCTGCGCTTCAGCCAGATCAAAAATAATAACTTTGCTGATGTCACCCAGGAAGTTGCCGAAACAGTCTGTAAGTTACCTGGCACCTCCAAAGTAGAACCAGCGGAAGAACGGCATTCCCATCACTGATTCAGCAAAATTTTGGCAGTCAACCGGGAAACCGGGCCTGATTGCCAAAACTTCCTATTGCAGAGTTGTTTTAGACACAATACGGGTGCGTTTGCGATCGGCCTGGGACAGGTCTTCGCCCGCCTGCAAACGGGTGGCATTATTTTGTAAGACGGTTGCGGCCCCCTGATCCCCCATCTGTAAAGCCGTCTTCGCCGCGGTCTGGAGCATGGTTGCGGCTCCACTGCGATCGCCCTGCTGTAACCGAGTTTCGGCAATTTGAGTTTGCCGATATTTAGCCAGAGCCAGAATATGTTGCTGCACCTGAGAATCGGGGTTGGCCTGGTAGCCGACTGTAAAGTTGGCTGTCACGGGAATCCTGTCTGAGTAAATCCCTTCCTGGCTGGTAGCCGGGTCATCGTACCGCACCTGCAGATAGCCGATCGTCTGCTCCCCTTCCGGCATCTGGCTGATATAGAGATTTGCCAGAACCACCCTGGAACTCTCTACCATCAGATCTCCCAGACGCACCACTGCACTGCCCCCTTCCTGCATCAGAGGCAACTCGATTGTGGCTGGAGAAACCTGGGCGATCGGCTTCATTTCTGCTAATCGCACCCCCGGCACCAGAGACAGCACCAGATGGGCATTGGTCAGCCCCACGGATTGAATCCGGCTGAACAACCGGGTAAACTCCTCCACCGCCTGGTCGGGGGTTTGAATATGGGAGAGACTACCGCCGCCAGCATCGGCGATTTTTTCTAGAATATCCTGATTCCAGGCATCACCAAACCCCAGGGTGTTTACGGTCAGGTTATAGTCTGCCGCCAGTTTGGCCAATTTTAAGCAACGATCGTTATCTCCATGCTCGTTCTCCCCATCCGTCAGCAAAAATGCCTGGGAGATTGTGTCTTTTTTACCTTTCGCCAGTTCTTCTACCCCCAGGCGCAACCCTTCATCAATCGCCGTTCCCCCGGCAGCTTTGAGTTGATTGATCTGAAGTTTGACGCTGGCCGGGTTGTCAATCATCTGATTTGGCACCAGAACCTTGGCCTTGTGGTCAAAGGCAACTAAGGAGAGCCGATCGTTGGGTGCGAGACGATCCACAATTCGCTGGGCCGCCTGGCGGACTGTTTCCATCGGTCGCCCACTCATGGAACCGCTATGATCCAGAATTAAACAGAGGTTCAAAGGAACACTGGAATTCATCTCTCCAGCAATAGCTGCGATCGAAACCGCCAGCTGGCGCTGGTTAGTGGCTTGCTTTGCATCTACACCAGCGTCACTTAAACTCCACTGCAAACCAACTTTCATAGCAAACAGCTCCTGGTAAGGCGAGAAGCGTAAAGGTCAGGCCCAGTCAACACAGGCAAAAACTAACTTCAACCTTCCGTTGTCAGAGTTGGGAATGGCCTATGTTCTGGGCGGGTGGTGCCTGTCCTATCTCCATTTTGCAGCCATTGTAAGCTTTCCCACCGGGATTCCATCCTGAATTTGCAGGATTCTGACGGATTTGGAGGAGATTTGGGGGTTAACCGAATCCACCAACCGTCCCAGGTCAACGGGTGTCACGCTACTATGTATAGACAGCACCCTTAGAGTCAGTAACCTGCTTTTTCAGGTATCTCCTCCAGGTAAGTACGTTCAGGTAACACCCTGCTATGAATTCACCGATCCAAGCTGCCCAATCTCCCTACTACGGTGATGCCGCCTTCCGCACACCCCCCCCCGATCTGCCCTCTCTGATGTTGAAAGAGCGAATCGTGTACCTGGGGATGCCACTGGTGCCCGCGGTAACCGAGTTGATTGTGGCAGAACTGCTCTACTTGCAGTACGAAGACCCAGAAAAGCCCATTCGTGTTTATATCAACTCAACTGGCACTTCCCGTTACGATGGTGAACCGATCGGATTTGAAACCGAAGCCTTTGCCATCTGCGACACGATGAATTACATCAAACCGCCAGTCCATACCATCTGTATTGGTTCTGCTATGGGGATGGCCGCTATGTTGCTGTCCGCTGGTTCCAAGGGTTGCCGTGCCAGTTTGCCCAATGCCACGATCGTCCTCCACCAGACGAAGAGTTACGCCCGTGGACAGGCCACCGATATTCAAATCCGCGCCAAAGAAGTGCTGGCTAATAAAGCCACAATGGTTGACATTCTGTCTCGCAATACCGGGCAAACCCCCGAAAAAGTTGCTAAAGACATGGATCGCCTCTTCTACATGACTCCCCAGCAGGCCAAAGAGTACGGTCTGATTGACCGGGTTCTGGAAAGCGAGAAAGAACTGAGAACTCCCCTGCCCGTGGGTGTGATTTAAAATCAATGACCTCGGTATCTGAGTGACGGCCATCCCTGTCACCCATCTGTCCACCCTTCTTAAACTGGAGCATTTTCTATGCCGATCGGCGTACCTAAGGTACCTTACCGGATGCCGGGAGAACCTTACACCCAATGGATTGACATCTATAACCGCCTCTACAGGGAGCGTATCATTTTTCTGGGACGCGACGTAGACGACGAAATTGCCAACCAGATTGTGGCAGTCATGCTCTATCTGGATTCAGAAGACCCGGGTAAAGACATTGTTCTCTACATCAACTCTCCCGGCGGTTCGGTCACCGCTGGCTTGGCCATTTACGACACCATGCAACACATCAAATCCGATGTAGTGACCATCTGTGTTGGTCTGGCTGCTTCTATGGGTTCCTTCCTGTTAACCGCCGGAGCCAAGGGTAAGCGCCTGGCCCTCCCCCACTCCCGCATCATGATTCACCAACCCTCGGGAGGCACCCGTGGTCAGGCCACCGATATTGAGATTGAGGCCCGGGAGATCATTCGGATTCGTCGTCAATTGAACCAGATTTACTCCGATCGTACCGGTCAACCTCTAGAGAAAATTGAGAAAGACATGGATCGAGACTACTTTATGTCTCCCCAGGAAGCGAAGGAATATGGCCTGATTGATCGAGTAATTGAGGCAGGCGCTTAATTCCTCGCAATCAGACCCCATTTAGCTTCTATTTGATCAAACAAATTTCTCTACTAGTGGCAGAATCTTAGTAATTCTGCCATTTTTCATCTTAATGAACCTTGCGGATTGTTACCGTGTCCTGGGGTTAAAGTCTGGCGCATCCTCTGAAGAGATTAAAGCTGCTTATCGGCGCTTGGCGAGGCAATACCATCCAGATGTTAACCCCGGCGACCAGCGGGCAAAAGAAAAATTTATTGAGGTGACAGAGGCATATAAGCAGCTTTTGTCCTCCGGTGCTGGCTCTGGCAGTGCAAATCCTTCCCGTGAGACAACTGCCGCCCCCCCCACCGCTAACGGAACCACCCCGACGACAGGATCTACTGGCGGTTCCGTTAAAACAACCGTGAAGCGAAAATCTCCGCCAATCCAGTTCAACCCAAACCTATCTCCGGCAGACCAACAACTAAAGGCCAGTTCCTACAAGCAACTGCAACAACTCTTGCTAGATCATCGCTATCCCAGGGCGATCGCCCTGGTCGAGGGATTGGTGCGCCGGATTCCGCAGGATCCAGAGATTACCCAATGGCAGGCGATCGTCTATCAGCGCTGGGGCCACCACCTGATTGGTCAACGGCAGTTTGACAAAGCCAGAATTTACCTGAAGAAAGCGCTTAAGACAGACCCCCATAATCGCTCCTTATGGGCTGAAGTAGAGAAAGACTTTCGTTATCTCGAACAAATTTTTTAGTTTCTTGCAGCGAAAAATCCATCCCATCCCTGCCAAACACCAGGCGTAATGATTGAAAATTCCTATAGACGTGCCTTTTGATAGAAGTTTTGATATTATAAAGAGGTCTGGGTAGTCAGGTAGAAGTATCTTTCGCTCTTGAGCTGGTCGGTTACGTTTAAGTCAAAACGCTTTTTCCATACCTTATCGATTTTTTAATAGCATCTCCCGTTATCAGGCTACCTGTTGGTTTAACTACCAAAGATTTATTCAGTTCCAACTTAAATATTTTGCAGATTTAGATTTTTGAAACTGATTTAGTCTATTTGAAAGCTACGGGGTTTTTTGAGTGATTGCGATTTCATCTCGTCCCGTTAGACGTCACTGGAATACGGTTAGTTTTGCGTCAACCCTTTATCTACTTCCGATTTTGGATCTTTTATTGTCCGAAATCCCTTCTCAATGGCGAGCGGAAGTTCGGTTAGGGTTGCAGGAAGCTCTGGTTAACGCAGCCAAACACGGAAACAATCTTGATCCTGGTAAAACGATTTTAGTTCGATTTTCGATTACTGCGAATCAATATTGGTGGGTAATTTCCGATCAGGGAAATGGGTTTAAACCGACCCAGTGTTGCGACTCTTCCTCCGAAGCCCAGCTCCCCTACGATGAGCGCGAGTGTGGACGAGGTTTATATATCTTGCATCAGATTTTTGATCAGGTTCAATGGAACCATCAGGGCACAGAGTTGCGGCTTTGCAAGTGTGTAGATAATCGCAAGCCGTTGGTGAGTTAGTCCTTGTCAGGCATAGCCTTAATAGCTATCGGTGTCAGCCTGGGACAGAAAGCGTTGAAATAAAGTGGTACGGAGGCAGAGGGCCTTCCAGACTAATGGCCCAGTACTGGCATTGTTGTATCCAGTTCTGAATTTCTTCCTGTAAAAGCTGTTCCCGCTCTTGCTCAATCAATAAGTACACCTTTTCCACGCCAGGCTGGGATTCCTGGCTTGCTTCTGCGACTTGAAGGTTGACTACCAAGCGTCGAGAGAAGGCAGCCTGAGCCAGGAGCAGCAGTTGTTGCCGCTGCTGTTGCTGTTGCTGTTGCCACTCCAGTTGAGCTTGAAATTGCTGTTTTTTAGCCAGAAAGTATTCCTTACCCTTAGCCTGAATCGGGGGAGGAGTCACCGGTTGTTCTACAGGTTGAAATTTCAAAATATATTCCGCTTTTCCGGCCAGTTGCCGTAGTTGCTGCAGGTAACTGGTAGTCCGGGTTGTCAGATGATCCCGCAGGGCTTCTGGGGGCAGAAAGGTACCAAACCGCAGGGGTAATAGGGGAGTCTGGAGAAACAGACTCTGAATCACCCGATCGTGGGCCAAAACAGCCTGGAGCAGGAAAGCATCATCCTGCTGCAATTCCTCTGGATTCAAACCCGGTTCAACGATCGCTGATATCTGTTGATTTCCTACCAGTTGCAGGGATGATTTGATCCCCAGGGGAAGATCGAGATCCGTCTCAGGGGTCTGAATCAGAGCGTAGGTATACATAGGCTAATAGAACACCTCTGTAAAGGCTAACCCAAGATGGAGATTCAAGCTTCCGGGTTGCCAATCTTGTTCTGATTCCAACCATTCAATCGCGATCCCCTGCACCAGTTGTTTTAACTCGGGGGCAGCCATCTGAATTTGTTGATCCAGTTCTGCCATCAGGGTTTTGGCCTGAAACAGAAACGAACGAGGTTTAACCTGAAACAGGTGGGGCAAGGTATGGGTTGCTGTCGTATCCAGTATCGTGTCGGGGGAAAGCAACACTTGCCGGGGAATGGATTGCCCGGTCGCCAGATCAAGGATGCAGTTGACTCCAACGGCTTTTATCTGAAGCATCCCTACCAGTCTCAAAGTTCCTTGCTGCCAGGGTTTTCCGGGTTGCAACACCCGTAGATCAAAACCGCTAATAAATTGGGTGACCACATAGGAACTACGGGTCAGGTGCCAGAGCAATTTGGGCAGCAATTCATCCATGAGTAGCTCTGGTTGCACCAGACAACCAGGAAAGACAGAATGGGTCAGGCGTTCACTGGCCCGATAGGCTTCCTCTACGATCGGCAACAAAGCCCCATCGCGGGTAGCAACCAGTTGCCAAATCCGACCGGTAGCACCGACCAGCGCTGCCGGCCGGGTATCTAAACCCAGGAGAGCCCCAGGATTGGCAGCCAGACGAATCAGCGTTGTGGCATCCAATAATTGCCGGGGGCACTCTACTAGAGATACAGGCATTGGTGACGCGACCTCTGAACCGGACAAACTACCTCCGGCCTCTATTCCAGCGTCAGTTTCTTCCAGCAACTCCGCTTCAACCAGGTCAGAGCCCAAAAAGCTGTCAAGTTGCTCTGGTAAGTTCTGACCATGGGGAACAAACTCCCAACCCAATTGCAACTGCATCCCGCCCGACTCCCAACCCATGCCGGGTTGCAGAAACTCAACGGGAACTCCAGCCAGTAGGGTTGTGACAGCCGGAGTCATATCCTGAATTTGCTGGCTCAACTCCTGCAATTGCTGACCACTAGCAGGCCCGATCGCCCCAGAATTCGTCCCGATCAGAGCCGGAGTTGCCTGTCGCAGGGGCAGAATGGTTTCCTCTGTATGAATGACCGTTGCCAAATCTAGCAAACTGGTGGGGGGACAACCGGTCACCAGGTCAAAACACCATTGGCCAGTGGCAGTTTTACCTTCTAACAAAATCACCAGGCGCAACATCCCCGCAACCCAATGGTGCTCAGGCAGCAAAACTTTCACCCGAATTCCTTCAATTAACTGCATGACGGAATAGGAGGTACGGGCGATACTCCAGAGCAGGTGGGGAATAAAGGCATTCAACGCCAGCAACTCAGGTTGAGAAGTTGCAACGACCGCCTGGGGTTCCAGGGTTTTGAGCAGGTCTAATACTTCCTCGGCCTCTTCACTGACGTAGGGAAGCAGGCAGGCCGGGGAAAGAATACCTTCCTGCCTGGAGGTAGAACTTGATAGGCCAGAGGCAGGAGCCGTTTGCCGTAAATGGGTAATCAGATCAATCAGTCGTTGTACCCCAGCATAGAGATCTGGGGAATACACAGGCAGCGGAGCTAGAGGTTCTGAGAGTTGCAGCTCTGACAGGCGAATTACGGTCTGGAGAAGGTCTGCAAAGGTCATTGGTAGGGGTGGGGTGGTCTCAGTAGAATCAGTGCTGGCCTTGATTGTGGGGGAATCATGCAATGGTGAAATAGCCAGGGGTTCTGGATGGATTGTCATAACCTGCTCTCTCAGCGATTCAATTGCTCAGGGTCAAGCTTCAACCTGCTAGTCGGCCAGGTGTCGCCTGGGTAATGCGCCTGGAATCAACGCTGGCGACGATGCCGCAGCTACCTTAAGAATGCCCAATTGTCACCAGAGTCACCACGAGCCCCGGGGAATTGCTACAGTCCTTCATGGCTTTTTTTTCCTGATCCCGACCAGGACTGCCGGGGCAACTTACAATCGAGTTTGGGAGTAGCGCTCCTGTAGCCCAAACCGGCATTCCTGGTTGATTGCCCAATTTTCTATTTGATTTTTTCACTTCCCATGCTGCTTTCCCTGCTGCCTCCTGCCTTTACCTTTGCCTCCCCTGGGCCGATGTTGCTGGAATGGGGGCCTCTCTCAATTCGCTGGTACGGTTTTTTGATTGCCTCCGCCGTACTGCTTGGGGTGACCCTGTCTCAAAACCTGGCTAATCGCCGCGGAGTCAACCCAGACCTGATCAGTGATCTGGCGATCGTCCTGGTAGTGGCAGCAATCCCGAGCGCCCGCCTCTACTATGTCTTGTTCCAATGGCAGGAATATGCCCAGCGTCCCGATCAGATTTTTGCCATCTGGAAGGGTGGCATTGCGATTCATGGGGCCATTCTGGGCGGGTTAATCGCCAGTTTGATTTTTGCCCGCATTCGCCGGGTTCCTTTCTGGCAACTGGCAGATCTGGTGGCTCCATCGCTGATTCTGGGGCAGGCGATCGGACGCTGGGGTAATTTCTTTAATTCTGAAGCGTTTGGTCGCCCGACAGACTTACCCTGGAAGCTCTATATTCCCTTAGAACGTCGCCCTCCCGGCTATACGGGGTTTGAGTTTTTCCACCCCACCTTTTTGTACGAGTCGATCTGGAACCTGGGAACCTTCGCTGTCCTGATGGTTTTATTTTTCCGCGGACTGAAGGAACCTGGTAAGCTCAAAACCGGAACTCTCTTCCTCACCTACCTGGTGCTTTATAGCTGTGGCCGTTTCTGGATTGAGGGCCTGCGGATGGATAGCTTGATGCTGGGACCTTTAAGAATTGCCCAGGTTGTGAGTTTAAGCCAAATAGGTCTGGGGGCCCTGGGGCTACTCTGGCTCTACCTCTGGCAACGTTCTCTACCAGATGTGATAGCTTTGCCCGAGCAGGGTTCTACCCCTGAAACTTCCAGTTCGTCTAAATAAGTTCCAGTAGCTTTGTACTCCGAAATAATAAAAAATACCCCAGAGGCAAAACCTCCGGGGCGAAATCAGGGTGCATCTACCATTCCATTCTTCTGTTTCCCACCTGGCCGTCCGGAAGTTTCCCGATCGAGCCGCAACTTTTTTTACCCAGAAAAATTCTATGACCGATATATCGCAATCCCAGGCTACTGGTTTACTCCCTGCCGTTTATATTGTGGGAGCAGGGCCGGGGGATCCAGACTTACTCACCGTAAAAGCCCAAAAGCTCCTGGCCCAGGCCGATGTGATTCTGTTCGCCGATTCCCTCGTTCCCCGGCAGATTTTAGAAGGAGTCCGGGCGGAGGCCGAACTGATTCGGACTGCCAACAAAACCTTGGAAGAAATTCTGCCCCTGATGATCGAACGAGTCCGGCAGGGCCGATCGGTAGTCCGGCTCCATTCGGGAGATCCCTGTCTCTATGGGGCGGTGCAGGAACAGATGCAGGCCCTGCTGGAAGCCGAAATTCCCTTTGAAGTGATTCCCGGGATCAGTGCTTTTCAGGCGGCAGCTGCCAAACTTCGGGTAGAACTAACGGTTCCCGGCCTGGTGCAGAGTATTATTTTGACCCGGATTAGTGGCCGTACCGCCGTGCCTGCCCCCGAGGAACTAGCCACCCTGGCCGCCCATCAGGCCAGTCTCTGTCTCTATTTGAGTGCCCGTCATGTAGAAGCAGCCCAGACCGATCTGCTGGGCCATTACCCACCAGAGACTCCCGTCGCTATTTGCTTTCGTCTGGGCTGGCCCGATGAACAAATCTGGCTGGTCCCCCTGTCCCAGATGGCAGCCGTCACGCAACGGGAAAATTTGATCCGTACCACCCTTTATGTGATTAGTCCGGCTCTGGCCGCAGCAACACTCCCTTCTACCATTCGTCAGGCCGATATGGCCGTTGTTCCCACTCACCTGCGATCGCAGCTTTACAATCCGAGCCACTCTCACCTGTTCCGTCCCGCCCAGGAAGCCCGAAATTCTGGTGACCGCTCCAACTAAAATTTTGACTCCTGTCCGGATTCGCCCTTACCGGACGTGTGGATCAAAGAGAAGCACTCATAGATACTCAAGCCCCGTCAGCCTGGCTGGCGGGCTTTTTATTGCTTACCATTGGGGTAGTAAGGAGTGTAGCAGTGACTTATTCAAAATCGATTGTCTTTGGTACAGATGGGTGGCGGGGAATTATTGCTGCCGACTTTACAGTAGCGAATGTCTGTCGGGTTACAAGGGCGATCGCGGGTTACCTGGAAACCGTTTATTCTCAAGACCACCCGGTTTTGATTGGTTATGATACTCGCTTTCTAGCAGACCAATTTGCAGCAACCGCCGCTGCCGTACTGGCGGAGTTGGGCTGGCAGGTCAAAATTGCCCAGCGTGACTGCCCCACGCCAGCCCTGGCCTATAGTGCCTGCACCATGAACTCGGCCGGGGCCCTGATGTTCACAGCCAGCCACAACCCGGCAGCCTACTGTGGCATCAAATATATCCCTGACTATGGTGGCCCCGCCACTACGGCCATTACCGATGGGATTACGGCCAATCTGGAGCGGGTTTCTGATGCTCTACCCCAGGGGTTACCGACTACCAGAATTAGCTCCTTTAATCCCCAACCCGCTTACCTCCAGTATCTTTATACCTTCCTGGATATTCCCCGGATTCGTTCGGCTGGCCTGAAAGTCACCTATGATGCCCTCTATTCCTGCTCCCGCGGCTATCTAGATGAGGCTTTGCATTACTGTGGCTGTACCGTAGAATCCATTCACACCGAGCGAGATGTGCTGTTTGGTGGCGGTGCCCCTGAACCTACAGGCCAACAACTGACTGAATTACGGCAGCGAGTACTGGCATCGCAAGCAGTCGTAGGGCTGGCTACCGATGGAGACAGCGATCGCTTTGGCATCGTGGATGAACTGGGCAACATCCTGCCTGCCAATCTGGTCTTACTCCTGCTCACCCGCCATCTGGTCAAACATCAAGGCAAAACCGGAGCGATCGTGCGGACGGTCGCTACTACAAGTTTGCTCGACAATCTGGCAGCCAGCTATGGATTGCCCCTTTACGAAACTCCCGTGGGTTTTAAGTACATTGGAGAAAAGATGCGCCAGCACACGGTTTTAATTGGTGGGGAAGAATCCGGGGGCATGAGTATCCTCGGTCATATCCCAGAAAAAGACGGGATTTTGGCTAACCTGCTGGTCGTAGAAGCGATCGCCTGGGAACAGCGGCCTCTCAGCCAACTAATTACGGAAGTACTGGCGGAAGCGGGGGGAACAATCTATACCTACCGATTAGATCTAGCGCTGCCAGCCATGGAGCAACGCCATCTTCTCGAAGCCGTTTGCCAGCAGCCACCAACCCAGGTAGCAAACCTTGCAGTCAAACAGGTTAGTTACCTGGATGGGGTAAAGCTTTACCTGGAAGATGGCAGCTGGGTATTACTGCGCCCCTCTGGCACCGAACCGTTGCTACGGGTTTCCCTGGAGACTCGATCGGCGGCACAGGTTTCTGTGATTGCCGGTGCGATGCAGCGTATGATCGAAACACTGACCCTAGCAACTCCTCTGGCCTGAGATGAAAGCCCTGTCTACCCTTCTAACCGCCTTAATTTTGACTGCCTGGATAGGTGGGAGCGCTATTCTGGCAGTGCAGAATTTTACTCCCGTCTCTCTCCGGCTGTTGGGGTTGCAGTCTATCCAGGTTCCCCTGGGTCTGGTTCTGGCCTTTAGTGCAGGGCTGGGTTTAGTGGCGACGGCCATCGCTACCCCGCTCCTGAGTGCCGTTGGAGAAGACTTTGAAGATGAGGATTGAACCGGCAACAATTATCGATTACAGAGAGTAGACCTGACCATCAATCAGTAACCTGGTGATCCCCTTGGCCTGGAGATGGGAAGAAGTCTTTTGCAGAACCTTGCCATCGGGCAATTTGATCACCCGCTGAGTCCGGGGATTGGAATAACGCTTGGCAACCCGGTGATTGTCAAAGACGGGCAGGGTTTTTTCTTGTGTTTCAGCTTCTGGAATCTGCCCCAGGTCACCAAATTCCTTTAAAGGACGGGCGATCAACTCAGCCGAGCGATCGACCACCAGATAACAGGTTCTTGGCAAAGATGCTTCCGCCAGGGGTAACACCTGAACCAGCGCCGTCCCCTGAATTTTACTGACGACTAACAGCCCTGTTCCTTCCAGATCATCGTCCAGATCATCGTCATCCTCATCCAGATCGTCCTCATCCAGATCGTCGTCAAGGTCGTCTTCCTCATCGTCAAGCTCGGCCAGTTCTTCAGATTCCAGCAATTCTTCGGCCAGAATTTCTTCCAGGGCGGATTCTTCCACCGGATAACCAGCAAGCGTGCTTTCTGGAACGTCTTCTAGAACGGGTTCGATCAAGGCCACCTCTGAGGTGACTGGATGGTCGAGAACGGCCTCTATCGGGGCAGAAGTAGTTGGAGCGGAAGAACGCCGCCGTGATCGTCGCCCCTCAGAATGGACTGGTTCCGGCTCAGGCAGGGGCATTTCCAGTTGTTCTGGAGTTGTTTCAGCAACATCCTCACTTTCTTCGCTATCCACATCGGAAACGGAGCGATTGGCTCGCTTTTGCTGAATCAACGCTTCATACTCAGCTTCTGCCAGACCACTTTTCAGTAGCCGACTAATCGTACTATTGCTGACTCCGTAACGACTTGCCAGGGTAGAAGTAGTTTCACCTGGCTGCCGATAGAGTTCAAGAATGTCCTGCTTATCAGTATCAGAGAGTTTTCGGGGGGTCATGCTAGTGCGGCGGAGAAACAGGGCACTTTCTCCATTCTAATGCTGAACCGAGAGAATCCGGGGAAGGTCAAGAGGCCCGCCTGCGACTGCTAGAGCGACTGCGGGAACGGCTCGATACATCGTACTCGAGCGCGGCCCCAATGCCAAACAGAACACCGCTAAACACCCAAAACACCTCAAGCAGGCCACCGCTCTGGTAATCAGAACCAGGACGATTGGCATACTTAAACCACATATCAGCAATATAGAAGGAGAAGGCTGCCGCAGCAATCATACGCCATGATTGGGAAAATCTACCACCCCAGAAGGCCAGAAGCAACATCATGGCCAGCACCAGCAAGACCACATCAAACACCAAATAAATCAAATTAATTGGGTTAGACAACGGTGCCAGCTGATTTTCCAGGTCGATCGCCCATTGAGGGGCATCCGCTTTTTCAGCATTAACCGGAGCTTTTACATCCGCTGGTGCAATGGGCACTGGAGAGGGATTTTGAGTTGCTGCCGGAGAAGGACTGGCAATTGGGGGTTTCGGAGTAGCCGGTTTTTGTTTCGCCGCCGGAGCCACTTTAGGAGTGGGCCTGGGCGAAGCTGGCCTGGGTGAAGGTTTTGTCACCGGAGCCGTTTGAGCGACCGCCGGTTGTAAAAACAAGGAACTGGCAGAAGCTTTGTTATCACTGGCATTGGAGACGACTATTGCGATCGCAATACCAACGACCGCCACTCCCGCAACCACGCCCCATTGCCACATTTCTAAATTCAGGCGACGGGAAGCGACAGCAGAAACCATCCCCCAGATTAAAAAGACGTAGGCCAACAAATAAAAGAAATCACCCGGTGATACGTCGGGCTCCCGGTGCAGCCAGGTTTCCCAGTAGGTAAAGAGTAAACTGCCAAGGAAGTAACAGGCCATACCAAGGCCAATGCCCAACCAGACATTGCGTCCGCTCACAATTTGAGGGCTACGCCAATTTCTAAAACAGAGAATTGCCGCGCCTAAAAAGGCTAAGACTTCAAAAACCGCAGTTCCATACTGATACCACTCAGGACGTTCCTGTCCGGGTGGGGTAGCGCTAAATAACAAAAAGAACAGAAGCGCCAGAATTGCCCAGACAACCTCAGCCAGGACAATTGTCTGAACAGAAAAGAGGGATTTAGAACTGGATGTTTTGTCCAAGGGACTGCCTACCGAAATTCAAAACAATTAACTGATGGGATGCTAATGACCGTTGATAAGTCGTTTATACCTGTCACAAAAATATTTCACTACAAACCTATCAATTTAGATCAAAAATTTTCAGAAATAGCTTAAACAAGAGTCGAATGGTAATCGAAACAATGTTAAATGGCACAAATATCGAACAATTCTTCAACCTATTTCCAGAGTTTACCCAGAGGGGAACTGTTTAACCAGGCCACAAAATGCTTACGATCGCCGTCGGGCAGATCTTGTAAGGTATCGAGGGAGCGCTCAACGAAGGTGGTGTTACCAAAGTAAGATTTACCGATACGGTGTAGTTCTTGTAGCAGGGTCTGGAGATGGTGTTCTTGCCACGGAGGAATTTGAGCTGCGTTGAGGGGATCCATCGTTAGCAGATACTTGACAGCATCTGCAGACTCAGCTTGAGGAAAATGCCACTGTTTAAATACTTCACTTATATCTTTCTGAAAGAGCCCAGCTTGACGGGTACCCAGCAAATCTTCAACATCTATATAAACAGTCTGTAACATTAATAGACAGGCTTTTATATCTCCGGGCGGCAGGGAACCTGAAGCAGCTCCATCCACTTCACTGGCAAGCTGCTCTAAACGGATTTTGCCCCAAACACTATACCGTTCGGGTTCTTCTAATAGAACACAGGCTTTACCCTGGTTATCGGTCAGATCACGCCAAAAAGCCTTGGCATCTTCCTCCTGGCTGGCATTGAAAACGCTAATCAGGCGAAACGTCTGCCCTTGGTAGGTAAGGATCGGAATTTGTTGATCCCGCTTGGGGTGTTGAACACTTGAGATCTCAACATCCTGCCGTTTCAGAATAAACATGACGCTGCCAATTAACTCCTGTCAGGGCGAGGTGGCTGGGCGGAGGATCATACCTCTATCACCATATAGCTTCAAGTTAGAGGCTCATTTTAACAGCTATACTGCAATCGGATTGTATTTCATGAATGGGGTTTCAATTAAACCCTATATTAATGAATTCCCCCAATTGGGCAAGGGGACACATTTTAATCAAATAATGGGGTCCCGAAGGTTTTCTAGGCAGAGATCGCCTAAATTTATTTGAGTTGAATAGTACAAAGCGAACCCTGATACTGTAAGCTAATGGACTGAAGTCAACCCTTCTAGCTCCGGCGGCGGGTTAGCCTGTCCCTGTAGATTAGCAGATTGAGCCAAAGTAGCGTACAAAGTCAATCAATGTCAGTTTATGAAGGTGACTGGCTGCGCTACTCTAGTAAAGTTCTGAAGTGTTGTCTTGGGTCCTTAGCTCAGAGGATAGAGCAACCGCCTTCTAAGCGGTTGGTCACAGGTTCGAATCCTGTAGGACCCGCTTTTTAATTTGGGATCGGAGAAAACTGTTATTCTCCCTGGTCAACGGTGGACTACAACGGAGGTTCCTACCCTGGCCCAGTTAAATAACCAGCGGGCATGATTAACAGCAACGTTGACGCAACCATGACTGACGGGAGTACCAAAACGGTGGTGCCAGTAGGCCCCATGGATTGCGTAATTGCCAGAGTAGTACATAGTGTAAGGTACGTCAGGCACATTGTAATCAATACCCTGCATACGGGCACTGCGAATCCGAGTTTGAATGGCAAACACTCCGGTAGGGGTAGGACTGGCAGCTTTACCGGTGGAGATTAAAACGGCATAAATTGGTTGGTTTCCCTCCCAGGCAATCAACCGTTGGCTAGACAGCTTAATTTCAATCCAGCGTTGACCTGAGTTTTGTAACCGGGCGATCGCCTCCACAGTAGCATTGCGACGAGAAGAGGCATCAGCCAGTGGTGGTGCAACAACTCCTATCCCAATCATCCAGGCCAGGGCAAGAGCCAAACTACCTGAGAACTTCCCTACCCCTGAAACCTGGGACATAGCCTTTTGCCTAAAAAATTCCTGCCCCCAGATTAAGAGTAGATTTTCCACATCGGAGAAATCTTAAGACTTTCTCTGCCTGCGTTTTTTAGTTAATCAGGTAAAATTACTGCCTCAGGGTTGGCCCAGTAGTACTCGCCGTTAAGAGTTAAAGTTCTGGCATGGTGGACGGGCAGACCGAGGCCCCGGAAGAAAGGGAGGGCAGGCCCAGCTTATTTACGAGATGAGCCGCCTGCTCGGTGATGATTTGCCAGTTTTCTGCCACAATTGCCTGCCGGGGAAACAGATTGCCAGATAGGCCAACGGCGATCGCGCCGGCCTGTAAAAACTCCTCTGCGTTAGCCAGAGTCACCCCTCCCGTAGGTACCAGCGGAATATCTCCCAAAGGCCCCTGCAAACAACGGATATACTCCGCCCCACCCACAGCCTGCACTGGAAAAACCTTCACACTACTGGCTCCAGCCTGCCAGGCCTGGATAATTTCACTGGGAGTCAGGGCTCCGGCCGTCAGGGGTACGGCGGCCCGGCAGGCGGCCTGAATTAACGTCGGGTCAACATGGGGAGTAAAGAGATACTGAGCTCCTGCCGCGATCGCCGCCCGAACATCGGCGATGGTTAGTAAAGTTCCGGCACCAATGGTACAGGCAGGTAATTCGGAGCGTAACTGGCCAATTAACTCAAAGGCCTGCTGGCTATTCCAGGTGATTTCAATTAGAGACATTCCACCTGCAGCAACAGCATGGGCCATTTTTTGGCCAACTTCTAAGCTGGAAGCTCGAATCACAGCGATCGCTCGATGCCGTTTCAACAAATTTAACCAGGCTTGATTCATCATTTAAAGAAAAAATTAGGAGAAAATCTCTACATAATTAGTAGCTACAAAATATGTCAGAGCCTTGCTATTATTCAGACAATATTTTTTAGCAAATCTCATTTTAATATTTTTTTGAAGTCAGCCATTAGAAAGATGGACGAATAGACATGAATTCCTAAGTTTGATTAGTAATGTAAAAAAGAGGTTTTACTATGGCACTTTACAAAATCAAAGATTTTGATCCCAATTACCGTGATCATTTTGAAGGTCATGATATTAAAGACCTGGATCTATATTCTAATAATGACAAAATTGGCTCCGTTGATGATGTATTAGTGGATGAAGAAGGGCGGTTTCGCTACCTGATCATTAATACAGGAGCCTGGATCTTTGGTAAGAAAGTATTACTACCTATCGCTCGCGTAAGAATTGATTACAACAGCAAGCGTGCTTATGCCGATGGTCTTTCTAAGGAGCAGGTCGAGAACCTACCTGAGTTTAACAACGATCTAAAACTTGACCAGACCTACGAAGAGCAGGTACGAGGAGTATACCGGGGGTCTGCCGCAAACTCTTCGATGCCGCTGGATACCTCTTCCAGTGTTGATTCCCCTGCCTATTTAGACGCTACCCCAGGGATGAGCATGCCACAGAACATGGGTGGTTCTGCCCCCCTGAATACTTCTGCCAGCAATTATGACCTGGATGCCTACGATTACGATCGCGAACCAGACCTCTATCAGATGAACGATCGAGATCACCAGAATTTACGACTCTATGAAGAGCGCTTAATTGCTAATAAGCATCGCCAAAAAATGGGCGAAGTTGCTGTTGGCAAACATGTCGAAAGTGAAACCGCACGGGTTTCTGTACCAATTGAAAAAGAACGAGTGATTGTAGAACGGGTCAATCCCACGGAAGCCTCTGCTTCAGTAGTATCAGATGCTACTTTTAACGAGGGAGAGGTTGTACGGATGGAAGTTTTTGAAGAAATACCCGATATTCACAAAGAAGCGTTTGTGCGGGAAGAAGTTCGTGTCAAAAAAGTGGTTGACCAGGATACAGTCAATGCCAATGAGGAAGTTCGCCGCGAAGAACTGGATTTAAACACGAATGGCCGTCCTGTTGTAGACGAACGCTAGAACCAGAACTGACTCTAGCCTTCAGGGTTGAGATGAGTTAATGCAACTTGAAAGTTCTAGCCATTCAGGGTTAATCACCATGATTGCAGGGAATAGGCCTCAGGCTCTATCCCCTGCAATCGTTTGAAAAATATAATCAGTGACCCAAACCTCAGATGCGTGTCTGCAGATAGATTTAACCTCAGAAAAGTTTTTTTTAATAGATTTATTTCTAAAGTATTCAGATTGACAAATTACAATTAAACTTTTTTAGTCATGTTTTCAGCATCAGAGCAACAGGCTACCACCAAATCTTCATCTTCTCGATCGCTATCTCCTGACCTGGAACGATTACGTCAAACCTTGATTTCTTTGGCTGTTATCGACAAATACGGTCAGCCGATCGGGGATATTAAAGACTTGATTGTTCCGTCCAGTGGACATTTGCAACTTGTTATTGCCCAACCCGATGCTTACCGTGGATGGCGTTATGTACTGGTAAATAGCAAGCTAGTTCGAGATATTAAACTCAAAGAACGTCGGGTTGTTGTCAATGTCACTCAGGCCGATGTCAGTTATTTTCCGGAGTACCATGAGTCTAACCAGGAACCCCAGGAACTTGAGGAATCACAAAATCTGGACAATGAAACCCTGGTTGCTATTCCCTTGAACGATCTGGAAGTAGCTCCTGAGGTACCTCCAGCAGCAGGGATCACTACACCCAAAGCAATTCCAGCTTCTCCCAAGGTTCTGGATGCCGACCTGGAATTGCCTCCCTCAAGTCCTCCCCCCTTGCAATCAGAACTTCAAGTGCAAGAAGAGACAGCAATTCCTCTTTTAGAAGAGCGTCTGGTTGTCAATTCAACAAAGCGAAAAATTGGAGAAGTGGTAATTCGTAAGCAAATTGCCACTCGCATTGTAGAAGTGCCTGTACGATACGAAACGCTGCTAATTGAGCAAATTAGTCCCGAGCAGAAACAGCTGGCTGAAGTAAAATTGCCCCAAAGTACTATCGACCTGGCAACACCTGTTGGTAAGCCAGTTGTCCAGGGCTCCTTTACTTCTCCCCGACTGGCCAGTCAGGTTTTGAATACGATCGCCAAAACCCTACATCATCGTTGCCGCTCGATCCGGATTGAACTGGAGTTAGAGGATGAAACCCTGCGGGACACCTACCAGGAATGGTTTAATCAATACAGCCAAGCTGATCGGGAGTAACTCGGACACCGGGCAAAGGTTAGCTTGACTTCACTTACGTAAATACGTAATTGAAACTGATACTCACCCTATCCTCCTGGCTTAAATTGGGTTCTACCCCATGTTTTAACCAGCTGGGGAAAATAATTAATAGCCCCGCTTCTGCCTCATGGGCAACCGCATCCGCAGTATAAGCAGTATATTGCTTTACATTGGGCTTATAGAAAGTGCGGGCCGATCGGGGATCATAGAACATTAAATTTCCACAATTGTCTGGCGTTTGCAGGTAATAAACCCCGCTGAAAAGACAATTAGCGTGGTCATGAATTTTATTGCTGGCATACTGTGGGTTAATATTAGCCCAACAATTTGCCGGGAAAATTTTGATAGCTTCATACCCCATAGCCTGGGACACTTCCTGAATCGCTCGATCTACGAGGGCTTTAAATGGTTGCAGTTCCGAGCACTCAAATAAATTGCTGCGACTATGCCACCCTAAAACATTAGAAGCGACATATCCCGGATCAACTTGTTTAAGGGCATAAACAAACTTTAATAAGTTCTGGTTTAAATCTTGGTATTGCCTTAAGTCAAAAACAAAAAGAGGAGTTGGGAACAGGGAATGGCAATTAACTGTCCAGTTGTGGGAATCGCTCATAACAGGCCAATCTAATCTGAGCCAGAACGTTTTTTAATTTATTCGATTACAACAGCGAAGAACGTCAACTCTCTGACCATTAATTTATATTGGGATAGCCGTTCTCTTAAATCCTGCTCCTCAAGCAAGAGAGACGCCCCCAAAAATTGATGGTGTGTCAGTGATATAAATCACGCCCAAATAGGAAATTCCATTTAGTATATAGGTTTCGTTGCAGACAATACTTATTAATCAATTGAATCCAATCAAGCCGAATTCACGTATCCCCAGACAGGGACGAGCAGCAGGTACCGATAAAGTTCTTCTGTCTAAAGACGGAGAAAGATAGCAACCAGGTTTACCGAGCTGCTCCTAAAAATGCCTGGATTTTTCCGTATATCTACGGTTGTCAAAGCTCAAAATATACAAGCTCAAAGTTTGCATAAAGTTCTGATGGATATGTCTGTTCATTCCTTGACATTGGGAAAGATAGTTTTGCGATTGTGGAGGTATAAAAATGGCTGATCTACCAAACATTTTCGATAACGATGCAACGACTCAACGGCTTATCAGCTCCAGTTTTAATACCCAGGTCTTCACAAATACTCCTACAGACTCCAGTTTCTCCCTGGGGGCAGGAGATACAGATGATTACTTTCGCTTGCAACTCAGTAGCAGCAGTAATGTCCGTATCGTTCTCAATTCGGCTCAGGGAAACGCTGACCTGGCGCTTCTAGATGGCACTGGAGACCCTCTCAACCCCCTCGCACGATCGCAAAACACCGGTATCCTGAGCGATGCCATCTTGAGCAATACCCTGACAGCGGGCACCTACTACATTCGTGTTTCTGCGGCCTCTGGGGTCACAACCGACTACAGCCTCAGTGTCGATACAATTCCCCTGTCCAAGTCTGACATCCTCTGGCGCAATTATGCGGGAGGGCAAAACATCGTCTGGTTGATGGACAGAACCACCATTGTTGGAGGGGCAGAGTCGCCCATTGTAGCCGACCCAAGCTGGATATTGAAAACCACAGGGGATATGGATGGCGATGGCAACACCGACTATATCTGGCGTAACACAGCTAACGGAGCCACCGTTGTCTGGTATATGTCGGGATACTCAACCATTAAGGGGGGTGGTAACTTACCCAGTCTGAGTAATGACTGGGATCTGGTTGGTACAGCCGATGTGAACAAAGATGGTAAAACCGATTTGTTCTGGCGAAATGTGAGTACTGGCGAGAATGTTATCTGGTATATGGATAACCTCACCATTATTGACGGCAAGGTTTTGCCTACGGTAGATTCCGCCGGTTGGACTCTCCTGACTCTCGCTGATGTAAATAATGACGGTAGCGCAGATTTAATCTGGCGGAGTAAGGCTGATGGCCAAAATCTCCTGTGGCTCTTAGATGGCCCTACAACTGTCAGTGCCGTTTATCCCTTTGTCCCCCTGCTCAGCGGAGCCTGGACGATCGTGGGGGGTGGAGATTTTACAGGGGATGGCAAAACTGACCTGATGGGTCGTAAATCATCAACGGGCGAGAACGTTATTTTCGAAATGGATGGCATCAACGTTGTCAACGGCTATTTTCTGCCGCCTGTTGGTGAACCCTGGCGAACCATTGGACCAGTTAGATCAGTACCGGTGGTTGACCTGGCCGGTAACACCATGCCCACCGCTTTTAATATTGGTACCTTAAATGGTAGCGGGGCCTATAGAGACAATATTGGTACCGTTGCAGATACTAACGACTATTACAAATTTACTCTGTCCGTTGGCAGTACCTTTAATTTATCCCTCAGCGGCCTCGGAGCAAGCGATAGTCTTCAGTTGCTTCAAGACCTGGATAACAGCGGTACGATCAACAGCGGTAATGAAATTCTTCCAGTCACCATCACAACCTTAGGCAACGGTGACAAACAAATTACTCAGGATCTGAACGCTGGCACCTACTTCATCCGGGTCTTTTCTACGGTGAATCAGGCCAAGCCCTATACGCTGAATGTCAATGCCGTCCCGGCCAATCAAATTGATTTACAGATAGTGTCCTACAGTCTCACAACTACTGGCGGGGGAACGGTACCCAATCCGCTCACTTTGATTGATATCAACACGAATCCGAGTGGCAGTTCTCCCCAGGTACGGATCAACTACAACGTTAGAAACACCAGCGTCACTGCCTCGGCCAGTTTTAGAATTTCCTTCTACTTATCCCGCGACAGCATTATTACAACCAGTGATTATCGGTTTGGCAACACCCAGAGTGACCAACTACAAACCAGTGACCTGGATGCCGTAATTACAGGTCTGGCCCCCGGTGCCAGCAACTCAGGCACCCGAACGGTCACTTTACCGGTTGCCAATGACGGTTTCTGGGGTAGCGACCAGACTTATTACATCGGTATGATTATCGATGCTTACAATCAGGTGGTTGAGACCAGCGAAAGTAACAATACTTCCTCCTTAGGTGTCGGTATTCGGGGCACCCTGTTCCCGGATGTGGTAGGAAACGGGTTAAACGCTCAGAGTTCTGCTACTCCGGGACAAACTATTAGCGTTTCTGGTTCGATTAGAAACCTCGGCAACGCCCCTACAGGCCCAACAGGTTCTACGTTTACTGTCTTCTTCTTCCTGTCCAGCAACGAGATTATTGGGGATGCGGATGATACACCCATTACCCCTCCCGGTGGGCCATTGACCGTCGATAGATTACCGGCCTTCAGTAGCAATAACCCATCTCAGAGTACGTTCAACTTCAACACCACTCTGGTTTTACCCAATGCCACTGGTGCTAACTCCTGGGCTAACTGGCGGGGTAATGGTGTTTACTACATTGGTATGTGGCTCAACCTGCGGGGTGAGATTAACGAAAGTGTAGGGGGACAACAAAATAATCTGAACTACGGTATTTCCTTTAACCCAGACCAGTATCTCGACTTCGATTTCATTACAATCACCGGTTTATAACCCGAATTAGCCAGCGGGCCCAAAGGTTAACGCTTCCGTCTATGAGCTAAAAGTGCTTGCCCGGGATGGGTGTGGTGCTTTCAGTCAAAGCAGGTTAACATAACTTCATGCATTGCTAAATTTAGCAACGATCGCTGTGAGTTGTGTTGATTTAGCCTGCCACCTTTTGCTGACGGTTGCTAACCTCTTATATTCCTGGTAACCCATGTCCCGCCCTGCCAGCTTTCTGAATCAGTTCTTCCGGTTAGCGATCGCCAATATTCTGTCCAACCTGATGGTTCCCCTGGCAGGCCTGATGGATGTAGCATTTTTGGGGCACCTGGAAGAATTGCACCATCTGGCAGGAGTAGCTCTGGCAACTGTCCTGGTAAATTACATCTACTGGACTTTTTGCTTCCTCCGCATGGGTACAACCGGTACTACAGCTCAGGCCGTAGGACGGAATGATCCGGAGGCTGTTTTATTAATTGGCCTGCGTCATGGAGCGATCGCCCTGGGTTTGGGCCTGCTCGTCGTACTTCTCCAGCATCCCCTACAGATTCTCGGCTTTAGCCTGTTGAGTGCCGAACCAGAGGTAGAAGCAGCCGGACAAAGCTATTACAATGCTTTAATTTGGGGAGCCCCCGCTACCCTGCTCAATTACGTTCTGATTGGCTGGTTTCTGGGCCGGGGCCAGAGTGGCAAGGTTTTGCTGCTGTCCCTGGTTGGCAATGGCACGAAGGTTTTGCTGGACTACCTCCTGGTTGTTCTATGGAACTGGCAAAGTGTCGGGGCGGGGGTGGCCACTGCCAGCAGTCAATACCTGATGCTCCTGACAGGTCTACTCCTACTCAGCCGAGAATTCCACTGGCAACGGATCTGGCAACTGCGTCAAAAACTCTGCGATCGGCAGGCGTTAAAAGCCTGCTTTATGCTCAATAGCGAAATTCTGGTTCGCAGTTTTGCCATGGTTTCCACCTTTGGACTGTTTACCAACCTCAGTTCTACCCTGGGTACAACCACCTTAACCACCAATGCGGTTCTGCTCCAGGTAGTGACTCTGGCAGCTTACTTTATCGATGGGTTAGCCTACGCTACCGAAAGTCTGGCCGGTATTTTCCAGGGCAGGGGCACCACTACTAACCTGGCTACCCTGGTAAAAGTCGCCGGAGCTACCAGCTTAAGCCTCGGTTTGGGATTTGCGATCGGCTTTAATCTGGCTCCGTCAACCCTGTTTCAAATGCTGACCAGTCATGGTTCTATTGTCGAGCAGTTAAGTCAATACGTAGTCTGGTTACTGCCGGTGCTGGGATTTGGATCGATCGCCTATATGCTGGACGGCTACTTTCTAGGTTTAACCGAGGGCCGAATTCTACGGAATGCAGCCATTACAGCCGCAATCTGTGGGTTTTCCCCCCTGGCGATCGCGGCCTGGTATTTTCAGAACAATCATTTGCTCTGGTCGGCGATGGCTCTATTTATGCTGTTTAGAGTTGTCGCGCTGGGTCTCAAAGTCCCTCAAACAATCAAGCCATTAGATACCAAAACCCCTCCCTTACAGGGTTTAGAAGCTACTCAATACTGACCCCCCGCACCGTTTTCGATCGGGCTCTGCCCGCCAGGGGGGCTTCTTGCACCTGACGCTCCCGCACCCGATGGGTTTGAAAATACTTCTGCCACATATCGGGAGCATCTAAAGTATCGCCACCATGTTTGGTTAAGCGCTTTCTCACCTTACAAAGAACCGGAGTATTGACACAGGCCCCAGCGATGATCACCTGGCCTTTTGTCAGGGCCGGTAGCTCTTTTAACAGATCCCTTCCGGCAGCTTCCACGCCATACTTGAGGCTGTCCTGGTCTACCGGGTTGACAATCCGCATAATAAACTGACTCATGCATTGAGACAGAACATCGGAATCCAGCTTACCCGGACGTTGTGTAATCAGACCGACCCCCAGGCCAAACTTCCGTCCTTCGCTCAAGATCGTCCGAATTACCGCCTTACAACGGGAAGGTTCATGGGCCGGGGCAAAGCGATGGGCTTCTTCTAGCAAAATAAACACTGGATAGGGCAGATAATTTTCATCTTCTGTGCCAATCAATTCTTTTAAGGTGTTCATTCGGGCCTGACTGGCCTGCCGCAGCACCGCCGCACAGATCACCTGCTGTTCTTCCTGACTAATTTCATTCATTTGCAGCACCGTCACCTGCCCCGGCTCAAACAGATCCTTCGGAGCCATGTGCTCAAAAGCATGGAAGTAGGGCGATCGCTGCATTCGTTCTAATTTCCATTCCAGGGCTGGAGCCGATGAACCCGCCTTTTCATTCCCTTCTTCGTCGGTCTGGCGATCGGCCTCGTAAACCGCGGCGATCAAATCCTGCACATCCCAGCGGTAATCGCCTCGACGATGTTTCTTGACCAGGGCAAACGCCTTATTGAGAATCGACTGCTGGCGATCGCTCATCTCGGGCAGCAACATCAAGATATCAAAGTAATCGAGGGAGGAAACCCGGATTCGGATGTCTTCTGGCTTCAAGACTTTGACCCGTGGCATGTAGCCATCATCTGAGCGAAAGTTAGCATGACCATGCATATCGGCCAGGGTACCGTATTCTCCATGGGGATCAAAAATCAGGACAGCCGCCCGGTTATGGGGCAACAGCAGCTCCTCTACCAGCACCCCCGCCGTATAGGATTTACCTGACCCGGTACCCGCCAGAATTGCCATGTGGGTACTGACCAGTTCCTTGACATCCAGGGCGATCGGCACCGCATCCCCCTGTCGCAACAGGAGGGAACCAATGTAGGCTGCTCCCACATCCCCGGGTTGCCGTCGATTTAAAATCCGGCGCAACATCTGGTCATCAGCCAGATGCACTTTTGCCCCGGGATCGGGAGTCCGACGAGGATTCATAAAACCGAGATTGGGGTCAAAGTACCCCACCACATCTACCGTCACTTCATAAATCTCGGGGTTGGCATAGGTGAAACCTACAAGAGCCGCGATCGTTTCGGGGCTGATCGCCGTATCCGCAAAAATACGATCGGGTAAATGGTCAATTAAGCAGCGGCCAGAAATCTTACCCAGAATTTGCAGGGGTGCTAATGGTTCTCCCGGTGTTGCAGGGATCTCGTAATAGACAAACTCGCCAATCTTGACGTAGCGATTATCTGCAGTAATGAATACATACTGATTACCGTTTTCGCCCGGGCCTTTAACCGTACCAATTACACAGGGAGAATTTTCTGCTGCAACCATTAGAACCTTGTCATTCCTGTACGAATAGAGGCGAACATTTGTTCCGATGTCGGCTTTATTAAGGTTATAACAGCTATCATCCCTCTTCAGCGTTTGGAATACTGACATAATTCTGACCTGTTTATTTTGCGGAGATGAGGAAAGCCAGATTGTATTCATGGGAAATCACGGATACCCTCCTCTAGAACTCGGTGTAATCTAGAGCTGATGGGCTCACCGGATCCACTGACTGGGTTAATTTACCGATTCTTTTAGATTCAGCTCCTTGGAGTCAGGTCTGAAATAGTTCAGAATTTCTAGCGTTAGAAAGGATCAGGAACCTTGGCTAAAACGTCACAGACTGGGATTTAGCATTTCATGAAGGATGCTCAGCAGGGAGCCATACTCCTTACCGGCAAGCCTGATTGTCCAGGTGAGGCAGCCTTAACTTCAACGGAAGATAAGCTGACCATAGAGATTTCTCGGTTGCGTCCTTTACCGATCTCTGAATCAGAGATAGATCAAGCTCCTGATCGACAATTTACAGGGTTTACTAGCTTGCTCCAGCAGATCTTGCAAATCGTTTCAAGCAGCTCTGAGCTGCAAACCACTCTGGAGCAGATCCTGTCCCTGATTGGTGAAGCATTTCAAGCAGATCACTGTTTACTGCACCTTTCCCTGCTTGATAATCCAACTATTTGCTGGTCGTCAGGGCAGGGGCCCACTAACGTTTCCTCCCTGGTTAAAGGGCTAACCTTCGCAACCCTATTTGATGCAAGACCAGGAACAAGCCTTAATCCAGTCTGTATCATCCAAACTGAAACCTCCAGCCATCAGGCCCCCCAGGGCCAGGATTTAATCAACCTCTGGCAAGCGGTACTGAAAGCAGACATGACCTATCCTGCCAGAGCCACCCTGGGCCTGGTCACCCGGCCGGATGCCCTTCCCAAAACCCTGCTAAGTCTGGTGCGGCAGTCTTCTAAACCATGGACAGCCGCAGAAATTGAAAGTTTGAGTCTGACCGTGCAGCAGGTTGCGATCGTCCTGTCCCAGCGGCAGGTACAACAGCAACTAAATCGCCAGAAGCAGTATCAGGCCGTTGTCAATCAGTTGACCATGGCAATCCGCAACTCCTCGAACCTGCACGAAATCTTGCAACTGGCCCTGGATGGTACCGCCCGGGCCTTAGGAGCCCAGCGGGGTATGCTACTGCGCTTGAAATACTGGGATCCGCTATTTAGAAGCCGTTTTCAGGAACAGTTACCCAAAGTGCGGGTGACCGTTGCCTACGAGTGGCTAAATCCGATCGGAATGGTAACCCCAGAGGGAGCGATTGATGGGGTTGGGGAACCTTCATCCCCCTCATCGGACACCCAAAAGTCCTTCTGGATGACAGAATGCCAGATTTGCCAGACGGCCTTTACCACCTCTAGCCAGCCTCTAGTAGTAGCCGATTGTCAGAAACTTCCTGAACTGTTGCAGGGAGCAGCAGCGGTTTTTCATCCCATGAACTTTCCGGCACTGCTTGTTATGCCCCTGGAGAGTCAGGGTACGGTTCTCGGATTTTTGGTCCTGCAACACCACCAGTTGCGGGTCTGGCAACCGGAAGAAGTTCACCTGGTCGAACTGGTCAGTGCCCAGATCAGTACGGCGATCATCCAGGCCGAAACCCTGCGCCAGGTTCAGGCTTTGGTAGAAAAGCGGACAGCAGAACTGCGAGAAAGCCTGTCGGTTCAGGCCAAGCTGTATGAGCGTACGCGCCAGCAAGTCGATCAACTGAGACATCTGAACCAGCTCAAGGATGAATTCCTCAGTACCGTCAGTCATGAACTCCGGACTCCCTTAACCAGTATGACCATGGCGATTCGGATGCTGAAGCAGAGTGGCCTCTCGACGGAACGGGGCAGCCGTTACCTGGATATTCTGGAGCAGCAGTGTGCCCAGGAAACCAATTTGATTAATGACCTCCTGGCCCTTCAAGAACTGGAATCGAAGCAGGTACAAATTCAACTGCAGGAACTGGATCTCAAACAACTGATCCAGGAATTGACCGCCTCCTTTGAACAACAGTGGGTAGCCAAAGGGTTAACGTTGCAACTAAATTTGCCCCCAAAACCTCTTAAACTTCAGAGTGATCGGGATAGCATCATCCGCATCCTGACCGAACTGCTCACCAATGCTGGCAAATATTCTGAACCCCATAGCCAGGTATCCCTGAGTGTTGCCTCCACCACTCAAACAAATCTCGATACGATCGTTCTCACCCTGAGTAATCGAGGGCCCGGAATTTCCCCCGAAGAATTGCCCCATATTTTTGATAAGTTTTCTCGTTGCCAGGGTGCCACCCAGAATGCGATTCAGGGTACTGGCCTGGGTTTAGCCCTGGTCAAATCCCTGGTGCAAAACCTGAATGGAGCCATTACCGCTTCCAGTTGTGACTCCGAGCAAACCGATTCCTGTGAAACCTGCTTTACCCTGACCCTACCCCGCCGTTTTGATCTGGCTAAACTCTGATCCCTGGCTTCTCCCCGGGGCCCTATCTACCTGTACTGGGGCAGGCAGGATGCTAAACTCCCTTCCGATAAATTATTAAAATACAGGTAGAGCGGGCGGTAGACTAGATGGAGATTGCTGATGGTATGCTGAACCCCGCCCCATTACCTCCAAAACCCCTCCGCTGGCAGCGCCACCGCTACTCTCCCCTGGCCCGCCAGACGGATATTTTTGTCTCTGCCGGTAAACTAGTCAGCTATCTCTGGTGGGATAATGCGATCGCCCGCAATTCCCACCGTTACAGAAATCGTCGGGCCCAGTGGTTAGTTGGTACCCTGCTGGATCTGGGGCCAACCTTCATCAAGATTGGTCAGGCTCTTTCGACCCGCGCCGATCTGTTGCCGATCGAGTACGTGCAGGCCCTGGGCCAACTTCAGGATCGGGTACCGGAGTTTAGCGCCGACCAGGCGATCGCAATTATCGAGTCAGAACTGGGTGGCTCTCTGTACACAATTTATCGAGATTTTGACCCAACCCCGATCGCGGCGGCCAGCCTGGGCCAGGTGCATAAAGCCCGCCTGCACACGGGAGAAGATGTGGTGGTGAAGGTGCAGCGCCCCGGCCTGGACAAATTATTTGACCTCGACCTGAAGGTACTGAAGCGGATGATCGGCTTCTGTCGCCGCTTTTTGCCCTGGATGAGACAGTACGACCTGGAAGCCATTTATCAGGAATTTTCCCAGATTCTCTATCAGGAAATTGACTATATTCAGGAAGCAATCAATGCCGATCGCTTCCGTTATAACTTCCGTGACCATCCCCGCATTCTGGCCCCCCGGGTTTATCCCAAATACACGACAAAAAAAGTCCTGACCATGGACTACCTGCCCGGGATCAAGATCAACGATCGACAAAGCCTGGAAGCCTGTGGCCTGAACGTCAAAGAAATTAACCAGTTGGGCATTTGCTGCTACCTGAAACAACTCTTACAGGATGGTTTTTTTCAGGCCGATCCCCACCCCGGTAATATGGCCGTCAGCCAGGATGGTTGCCTGATCTTTTATGACTTCGGCATGATGGCAGAGGTCAAGGCGATCGACAAAGACCAGATGGTACGCACCTTCTTCGCTGTACTCAAAAAAGATGCTGACCAGGTGATTGATACCCTGACCAGCATGGGATTGATTGAGCCCGTCTCGGATATGACCCCGGTGAAGCGAGTCACCCGCTTCTTGCTGGAAAAATTTACCGAGAAGCCGATCGAAATGCAGGAGTTTAACCAGGTGCGGAGCGAACTTTACGCCCTGTTTGAGCAGCAGCCCTTCCGATTGCCAGCGAAAATGACCTTCATTTTGAAGGCGCTCACTACCCTGGATGGCGTGGCCCGGGATTTAGACCCGCAGTACAACCTGATGGCGGCAGCGAAGCCCTTTGTTAAAAGTATGACGGTGGCCAAGGGGCCGGGGGGCAATGGTCTGGGAGAACTGACCAAGCAGGCCAGGGAGTTTGTCACCTATAAACTGCGGCAACCCAACCCAACGGAGCGCCTGCTGCAACGGCTGGAAGAACGCCTGGAGCAGGGAGAACTGCAAATTCGGGTAAAATCCCTGGAAACCGATCGGGCACTCAAGCAACTGAACTTAGCAGTTCGCAGCCTCACCTATGCCTGTCTCAGCGGCTTTACCCTGTTGTCAGGGGTGGTCTTACTGGTAGGGGGCTTTGCCAACTGGGCAGTGCTGGCTTTTGTCGTGACTGGAGTTAGCAGCGTTATCTTACTGCGCTCTCTGGTCGATCTGGCAATTCGCGATCGCCTGGATCAGATGGTAAAGTAACCGTCCGTCAAATCAGCCACTATTGCGGGGACAGGTTTCCAGATCATGATGCAGCAAATGGGCCATCTCAGGAGATGGGGCAAGGGGTCGTAAACCAATCCAGGCATCAATTTTTGTAGGATCAAAACCAGATTCCCGGCGATCCTCAACCCGCATCAGGGGCCGCTTGATCAGTAGGGGATTGTTTACCATCAGTTCCAGGGCCGTCGCCTCATCCAGTTCCGTCGGGTTGATCTGGCCAGACTTGATGGGAGGAGCGGTGTAATTAAACCACTCAACCACCGGCCGATCGCCAAAATAGGAACGCAGTTCGGCAGAAGTCCAGGGCTCAGTCAGCAGGTTGTGGCTTTCCACGCTGTGACCCGCTGCCAGGAGGAGTTTTTTTTGTTTGGTGTTGTTGATGCAACCGGGCTTTTCGTAAAAGCTAACGATAGCCATAGGAGAAACCTAAAAGTGTTTGGCACTCTGGCTGGCTGGCTCAAACTCAAACCGCGACTTGGGTTGAGTATCGCCATAGAGGTGAAAGGTCACTACGGTTTCAGAGCCGATCGCCTCAATGTGGTGAATGGCATCGGGCATGAAACTGATAATCTCGCCAGGAGATAAAATCTTCTCGCCCACGGGTTCAATCTTGTGAGGATTTTCTGAATCCCCCACCCGGCGCCAGAAGGTATGTTTTTCCTGGCCTTTGAGGACGGCGACAACTCCCCAGGTACCGTGGTTATGGATGGGAGACAGCACCCCAGGAGCAAAGCTGACATTCTGAACCGTCAGGGGATAACCAATCTCATCGTAGAGGGTGAGGATGGCGTAACCAGGATGGGGTTTGGGTTCAAGAAACTGGGTCTGCACCCAGTAAGAGTTGGTGATCAGCTGCCGTACCTTCATCCGAATCTGGGGCAGAAAATCCCACTCTTCAGCTTCGCTGCTGGAACGGGCCAGCAGGTCTACCACCTCGGTCAAAAAACGGTGCAGGTAGTAATGCTCGCGAATGAGATCCCATTCGCGAGCAGCCGGACGCATTTGACACTGCCCGTCATCGGTGACAAGCCAATCTTTAGTCATCATCGTCGGGGGGTTGGGTCAAAATGTTGAACACCGTGGCTGCCCCAAACTCGTTGCGATCGTCGATCGCCTTGACTCTGGTGGCAATCTCCCTGGCCTGTTCTGTGTCGCCCAGGCGGGCCCGCACTAATCCCGATGCAGAATAGGCATTTAAGTAAAGGCGAATCAACTCTTCTTCTTTGCGACTGGCCAGCACTGGAGCCAGGTGATCCCAATCCTGGGGCAGGTTTTCAAGCAAACGAACGCGCTCCAGTACCCGTTCTGCCACGGTCAGGGCCATCCCGTTCTTGTTCTGGTAAAAGAAGTACCGATAGGCACTCACCAGTACGGCGATCGGCACCTCTGGATCGGCCAGTGCCTGCTGCATATACTGTTCCGACTGTTCAGGGTTTTGCCAGGTAGCTGCTGCCGATTCCAGCAATTGCTTGATATCGTCGGGCACCTGATACCAGGAAAGGGAAGGCATAGAACTTACCAGAAAGGGGAAAAGGGAGGGACGAACCGGGTTCGTCCCAGGATGGCAATTAAAACTGAGTCAGGATGTAGAGCAGGCTGAACAGAACGATCCAGATGATATCTACGAAGTGCCAGTAGATCTCAGCCATCTCTACGCCCGTATGTTTGCTGCCGTTGTAATGGCCATCTCGCCGCGATCGCCAGAGTACCCCCAGGATCAACAACAGGCCAATAAACACATGCAGCCCGTGGAACCCCGTCATCAGGTAGAAGCAATTGGCGAAAATATTGGTCGTCAGGCCATAGCCCAGGGTGAGGTATTCATACACCTGACCGGCCAGGAAAACGGCACCCATGAGAGCGGTGACGATATACCAGAGCCGCAACCCTTTGACATCATTTTTCTTGATCGCAGTGTCACCCAGATGAATCACAAAGCTACTGGACACCAGAATGATGGTGTTGATCGAGGGTACGAGTAACTCGACCTCAGTACCTTCCGGGGGCCACTGGGTATGCACCCCTCGCAAAAATAGATAAGCCGCAAAGAAACCCCCAAACATGAGGGATTCGGAGATCAAAAAGGTGAGCAATCCCCAGACTCGCAGATCCGCATGTTCCCCATGGTGGTCTGAGGCGACAGCCCCGTGGGAATTGAGGATTGGGCTGGGAGAATCAATGGTTGAACCTTGCATAATTTCCTCAAAAGAGCAAAATGATAACGCCCGCATCAGCTCCAAGAAAATCGGCCAGAGGAGCCTGACCGATTCGTCTCTAACCGGCGGAAACCGCCTCAGCAGCCTCAGCCTGATGCTCGCTCATGCCATAGTCGTAGGGGCCATGGGTTACAACCGGCAGTACCTCCCAGTTTTCGATCGCCGGAGGAGAAGCCGTCGTCCATTCCAGGGTTTTCGCGTTCCAGGGATTAGCCCCAGCTTTGGCACCGTACATCCAACTCCAGATCATGTTGATGGTGAAAGGAATTACGGAAGCCGCCAGAACAAACGCGCCAAAGGTGCAGATCTGATTGACGAAGGTAAATTGTGGATCGTACATCGCCACCCGTCGGGGCATGCCCTGCAGACCCAGTTGGTGCATGGGCAGGAAGGTGAGATGGGTGCCAATAAAGGTGAGGGCAAAATGTACTTTACCCAGGGGTTCATTCACCATTCGGCCGGTCATTTTGGGAAACCAGTGGTAGATCCCGGCATAGATGCCAAAGACTGAGCCACCAAACAGCACATAGTGGAAGTGGCCAACAATGTAGTAGGTGTCATGCACATGCAGGTCAAAGGGAGCCGTACCCAGAGTGACCCCACTCAGGCCGCCAATCACAAACATGGACAGCAGACCGATCGCAAATAACATGGCTGTCGTATAGCGAATCTTGCCGCCCCAGAGGGTAGCCACCCAGCCAAAGATCTTGACCCCGGTGGGTACCGCCACAATCAGGGTGGAAATCGTGAAAAACATCCGCATCCAGGCCGGGGTACCACTGGTAAACATGTGGTGGACCCAGACAAACAGACCGACCACACAGATGGCCAGACTGGAATAGGCGATCGCCTTGTAGCCAAAAATTGGCTTGCGGGCATGCACCGGGATCACCTCGGACATGATCCCGAAGATCGGCAGGATCATCAGGTATACCGCCGGATGGGAGTAAAACCAGAAGAGATGCTGGTAAAGCACCACATTTCCACCCTGGTCGGGTTTAAAAAAGGAGGTGCCAAAATTGATGTCAAACAGCAGCAGCACCAGACCGGCGGCCAACACTGGAGTAGACACCAGAGCCAGGATCGAGGTAGCCAGAATTGCCCAACAGAACAGAGGCAACTGATCCCAGCGCATACTGGGTACTTTCATCTTAAGAATGGTGACCACAAAGTTGATCGAACCCAGGATGGAAGAAGTCCCAACCAGGACGATCGACAAAATCCACATGGACTGAGCCGTGTTGGCGGTAATCAGGCTCAGGGGCGGGTAGGCCGTCCAGCCAGATTGGGAACCCCCAAAGAAAAAGCTGCTCAGCAGCAACGCCCCGGCCGGAGGGTTGAGCCAGAAGGCAATGGCATTCAGCTTGGGGAAAGCCATATCCCTGGCCCCGACCATGAGGGGCACCAGAAAGTTACCAAACCCTCCAATGGCACTGGGCACAATCCACAGGAAGATCATGATGGTGCCATGGTTGGTCATAAAGGCGTTGTAGAGGGCAGGATCTAGCAGGTCAGAGGCCGGAGTTGCCAGCTCTGTCCGAATCGCCACTGCCATCAGGCCGCCAATCAGATAAAAGATAAAGGCTGTAACCAGGTATTGCAGCCCGATTACCTTATGGTCAACGTTAAACGTGAAATAGTCGTACCACTTCCAGGCCGACTGCGGCAGGCTGTGGTCAACGACCTGAGAATCGACGGGGATTTGTGCTTGAGTCATATACAAGAGTTAGATCAGAGACGATCGCAGCCAGGGAATAACAACCAGAACCGTAAAATTCGGGGTTTCAGGAGGGACGATCGAGATGAAGCTGGGCCAGGGAATGACCATCCACTCCCATTTCGGCGGCATAGGGAGCCAGAAACTCGGAGGCAGACAACTCTGCCGGACTAAACGCAACCCTATGGTCAGGTTGCAGTTGGGCCATCTGAGTCTCAGTCAACCACTGCTCATACTCGGCTGGAGTGTGAACAATCACTTCGCTACGCATACTGCCGTGGTAAGAACCGCAGAGTTCGGTACAGACGATCGGGTAGGTACCGATCTTGGTGGCCACAAACCGTAGTTCTGTTTGTTCACCGGGAATGGCATCCTGTTTCAGGCGAAACTGAGGCACCCAGAAGGAATGGATCACATCTTGAGCGGAAATATTCACCTGAACATCCTTACCCACCGGAACATGCAATTCACTGGTCGTGATGCCCTGGTCGGGGTAAGTAAAAATCCAGGCGTACTGCATCCCGACCACATTGACCGTCACATCAGCGGTTTTGCCGCCCTCCGCAGGAGTGGCTCCGACTCCATAGGTGGGAACTTTGCTATCTGATTGGGCAACTCCAGTGGTGGTTGCTGAAGCGTCAGCCAGCATGGGAGCTGCCATGGCACTACCGGCATGGTGAGCCGCGTGGGTAGAGTGGCCAGCGTGGGAGATCATGGAAGTGGCCGGTGCAAAACCACCCATCTGCTGGTAGACCTCGACGCTGTAGACTCCCAGACCAATCACGATCAGAGCCGGGATCGCCGTCCAGAAGATTTCAAGGGAAAAGTTACCTTCGATCGGCACCCCATCGGTGTCATCTCCGGCAGGACGGCGGAATTTGATGGTGAAAAATAAAATTGCACCCTGCACGACCAGAAAGAGGGCCGTACCGATCGTCACCATGATGCCGAAAAAGTTATCTACCAGGGGAGCCTGTTCTGAGGCTTGCTCTGGCAGGAGATGGTGGTTTTGACCCACCCAAAGGCTGATCAACGTGACGAGAACGCCGGCAAGCAGGGTCAGGAGAGAAGCTGGAATTTGTTTCATGGGTATGTGCCAGCAGCAAGAGAGATTGCGAGGTGAGAAGGTAGCAGAGGCAGGATCACAGCGATCGCATCTGCATACCAGGATGGAAATGGGAAGCTGGAATCATCGGAGGCGACTTTCCAGCGCAGGCCGAATTCGTCATGCTATTACCTAATCACACTCAAATTCTGATGAGAGCATTCTTTGGTTTCTTTAAAGACTAAGGGAGGAATTTTGCGCCCCAGTTTAAGAAATGCTTAGAAAATCTCCAGTGGTTTCAGCAACAGTTGCAAGAAATTATTAGCTCTGCCCTCGCCCGATCCGACCTCGATTACCGTCACCCCAATCTTCTAACCTACCCACCAGAAATTTATTGCTAATAATTGGCAGCAACCTGACAACAACAATCAAACTCTGCAAGTTTTGTAGAAACTGGACTTTTCAGTAAAGGGTAAAAACGAGTACAAATTATTTTTGCCATATGTTCATAACGAACAATATCTCTTGACTCATCGCCAACCAGTATTTCTTAAAAGCAGCGATAGAAATAGTAAATTGCTGCCTTTGAACCAGGTATTTCAGGGATAAAATTTTCCTCTTGCAGTAAAATAGTTTGGACTAGAACAATACCTGCTTTTCTGCCAATCTCGATCGCTGGTGGAGGTATTTTCAAGTAGCTGAAACCAGGAACAAGTCAACCTTGAACTGCAAACCGAGGTTAACTGCTACTTGATAGTCTGGCTTAAATTTATTCAGTGATCCCATGTTTTTTTAGCAGTATAGTCAAAGGTCAGGGAACCATGATTTCTTAAAATTGAGAGAAGTCAAATCTGGTTTTGAGTAGCCAATGGCTCGGCTCAGGTAGTCCTGATATCTGACTTTTCCAAAAAATCTTAGAAAAATATTAAAAGTGAGTAAAAATGCTCAATATGAACACTAAAGCGCCAGAATTTTAATTACAACCAGTATTACTAATACCTCTCCTACTAATTCAGGTTTAACAGCATGGCTGACCAGGTAAGAGATTCTGCTTGAATTGCCTGCTGCCCCCTCTAGCTCCGCAGAAATCAATAGCAAAGCTCGCTCCCCTGGGAGATTTGGGAGGCCAACAGCAGAATTTTTCATCCTCCTTAGACCCAATTTTCATAACACTCCAGCTTCGTGGCAACAGCTGTTATTAGCACTAAGACGACTTGCACTAAGAAATTGCAGGGCAACTTAACAAGTCTGGTAACTTGAAGGGTTCCTGAGCATTTCGTTGGCCCGCTTTTGCGCCCCCTTTATCTATCTTGGAGCTATCAGCAGAGATTATGGCTTACCAGATTGCTAGCGGTTGTTTAGGCTGCGATAACTGCCGTCCCCAATGTCCAACGGGGGCGATTAGTGTGACTGATGGCAATTATTGGATTAACCCGATTCTTTGTAATAACTGTGAGGGGCATTACAACGAGCCCCAATGTGTAGTCAACTGTCCCACCGGGTTGCCCGCACCCTACCAGGCCCGCAAAGGGCGGACAAAAATCATTGATACCCGTCCGGCGACCAGCCCCGATCTGTTTCTCAACGGCAAAAATAATGCCTTTGCTTCCGCGATCGTCGTCTGGGAAGCCTGCAATCTGCTGGCCCAACGGCTCTCTCTTAGCTGGGAAGAAGATGAAGACGGCAAGTTGTCTTACCGGCGGGCGGTATTTCAGGGCAGAGGCTTAATCACCCTGCGGATGGCCAACTCCCTCGACCAAAACCCGCCCCAGGCTCTAACGGGCAAAACAGCCCTGGAACAGATTGCCGCCTTAGACATTCGCGCGGCCTGTATGCACCTGATCTACGCTGCCCATGCTACCGCCCTCGATCGCCCCTGGGAGCAAGAGTTTACGATCAGCGATCAACAAATTGAAATCTATCTGGGTCTGGACAAACGCAAAGACTTAAGTAAAGCAGCCAAACTGACCCTGATCAAGGAAATTGCCCTGCAGCCCTGTCTGCTCAAAACCGTGATTACCTGGGCCCAGCAGGGTCGAGTCAGAGAGTTTGCGATCGACAAAAGCCGTCTCTGGCACATGGTCGATGTGCAGCACCACCTGCAAGCCGATGAGCAGGGATGCCAGCACCTGGTGGGCTTAACCTTTAAGGTCAAAGCCGGAATCTGGGCACAATATTTCCTGAACCGGCAGGACTGTAAAAAGCAGGTGGCCTACTACCAGTACGGCACTCTCCCGAAGTCCCTTCTGACCACCATCATGGGCATCTGGCAACAGCATGAAGGGGCGGCCCGGATGCTGCTCTGGCTGCTATTCAAAGTTCGCATGGGCAAAGAACAGCGAATTACAATTCCCACCCTGATGCGGGTGGCCTACGGCGAAGAGCGTCTGAGTCAGGCAGCCTCCCTGCGGGAAGACCGCAAACGCCTGCTCCGCACCTTTGAGAATGATCTGGCGGTACTGCATCACTATGGTCTTAAACCAGTGTTTGATCCGGTCACCTATCCACCGGAGATTCAACCCCTCTGGGCCAAACTGGCCGACCTGCCGGAAGATGCCGATGAAGCCTTAGACTTTTGGATTCAGGATGGTACCTGCGATACCCGCCTGACCGATTGTGGCCCCAGAGGCAAGTGGAATCTTTTGATGAATGCCCGCATTCTCTGGTTTGACCTGCCTCCCGATTGGGAACAGGCAACCCCGGGAGGGAGTAAAAAAAGGCAGCGGAAATCTACAGGTAATCAGGAAAGTCGCAGTTCCCGGAGCCGCAGCCGCAATCAAAACAAAGAACCTTACTCCACCCCGGCCAATCTTTCCGGCGAACAGATTGCCGCTGCCCGCAAGGGCCAGGGCTGGAGCCAGCGGGATCTGGCAGAGCGGGCTGGTAAAAGCCAGAGCTGGATTCGTGACATTGAGAACGGCCGCTTTCAGGTGAAGGCTGCCGATCAAACCCTCTTGCGTAAAGTACTGAATTTGGGATAAGCATGAGGGATATCCCCTCTACGACTCCGCTCCATGTGTCAGTTGTTAGGCATGAATTGCAATGTACCGACGGATATTTGCTTCTCCTTTGAGGGCTTTTGTGCCCGGGGTGGCAAAACCGATGAACACCGGGATGGTTGGGGGATTGCTTTTTTTGAAGGGATGGGTTGCCGCATCTTTCTGGATGTTAAGCCTTCGATCCAATCTCCGATCGCCGACCTGGTGAGGCAATATCCGATCCGCTCAAAGCATGTGATTGCTCACATTCGCAAGGCCACCGAAGGGGCGATCGCCCTGGAAAACTGCCATCCCTTCCAGCGAGAACTCTGGGGTCGTTACTGGGTGTTTGCCCATAACGGCGACCTGCTAAACTTTCACCCGGAACCAAATGATTTTTACCATCCAGTCGGTCAAACCGATAGCGAGCGGGCCTTTTGCCTGATGCTGGCGACCCTGCGGCAGGCTTTTCCCGGTGGTAAACCTCCCTTAGAGCAACTCTACCCTGTCCTGCAAACCATCACTGCCAGCCTCGCCACCTACGGCACCTTTAATTACCTGCTCTCCGATGGTGAACATTTTTTTGCTCACTGCTCCACCAAACTCTGCTACATCATCCGCCAGGCCCCTTTTGCGGCGGCCCATCTGATTGACGAAGACCTTACCGTTGATTTTCAGGAGTTGACTACTCCCAACGATCGGGTTGCGGTGATTGCCACCACACCTCTAACCGATAACGAGGTCTGGACTCCGATTCGGCCCGGGGAGTTGCTGGTGTTTCAGGATGGGCTACCTCAGGGGATTGGGCCGACGGCAGCCATAGGCCAGAGTTAGCGCCAGAGTTAGCGCCAGAGTTAGCGAGAATAAAGCTCTTCTAAAAGGGCCACGATCGCCTCGGGTTTCATACCGCTCAGACGTTTTTTACCGGGCATCAGTACGATGTTAGGAGCCATGGCACACTTACCCAAACAGCCCGTTCCCTGAATGGTGACATGGTCATGTAAGCCCCGATCGCGCAGAATGGTCGCGATCGCCTGGTGTTGTTTTTTGCCCCCTTTCTTCTGACAACTGGATTTTTGACAAACCAGCAATTTTGCCGTTGGTTTGTGACACAGAGGTTGGCCATCGGAACTGTTGGGGCAGGTGAGGGCTTCCGCTTCGGGGCATTCTGCTGGGGTACAGGGCTCTGTCGCTTCTAGGGGAGTTAAATCGACGAAGGGTGCTGGTTTTTTGGTAATTTGTTCAGCTTTTAATTTGAGTTCCCCGGCCCGTTCATCGACTTTGACTCGACCCAAGACCTGAATCCAGTCATTGGGGTGAAGGGTTGTCCCCAGGCTGGCCCTGGCCTGTTTAGAAAGTTTGATGATTAGTTCTTGTTCGCTGGCTGCCACCCGCAGGTATTTGAGTTTGCCATCATGCCAGATAAATCCTTGAAAGTGACCTTCCAGAATGAAGGAGGAGGGGCGATCGATGGGGGGATGGCTCATGGGTTTAACCGGGGTAGGAGGTTAATGTTGATAGTTAGTTAAGTAGCTGGGCGTAATTAAACTGAAGATGATTTGGGGGTGGAGGGGGTGAAACCCCCTGCCTGGGGGCTGCGCCCCCAAACCCCTTTCCCACAATTAATTAGAGCTACCTACTTAGATGATTTACCTTTTTTGTTTAGGCGTAGATTTTTGTTGCATATAAACTTGGGCTCTGGCGAAACCTGGAACTGGGGGCCGTCCCCCCAGACCCCCGTGATCTGGGGGCCTAACTCCCCCAGGCCCCCCGAATAGGAGGGCTGGGGCTGCGCTGGTAGGGTAATTGTGGGGCGACCTGCGGTGGGCGATCGGGGACGATCGCAAGCTTTAAGCAATCCGTTTCGCTTCAAGGGTTTGGGGTAACTTTAATGGTTCTTCCAGGGAGGGAAATTCTAGTTCCCAACCGTTGGCCAGGGTGAAGATCTTACCCGTTTCACTACTGGTTTGTTGTACAACTTCTTCTTCTAAATCTTTCTTGGCCACGTAGGCAATTAAATGACCTGCGCTGTTATAACGCAACATTACTTTCATTGATGAATAGTCTCCAAACGGGTTGATCACTGTTAAACATCAGAAAACTGACATCTCTAAATCCGCTACCGGGTGTGGCCAGGTAAAATCTTCGGCCACACCTCACGGGTTCTCCGGTATTAGCGGGCTTCTGCAGCCAGGGCGGCGACCTCTGCATCTACCGATTCCAGCTCCTTACGACGACAACCGACTACATGGCCCGTCGTCATAAAGTGAACGGCGTAGATATAAGAAGTTTGCAGGAAAGTACCGATGCTGACGATGTAGCCCACATCTCCCTTCCTGGCCAGCGTCGCACCAATATCTTTGCCGGGAAAGGTGCCATCATTGCGAATCAGCTTTTTCGATCGCACCTTCTCACCAATTTCAAAGACCGGGGGAGAATCAATTTCAATTTCGTCCGACTGCATGGCTCACACTCCGTTGGGGTACTAGACTGAGTAGTTCGTCGATCGTCAAACTGCGTTTCTTTTCTGAGGACAACGCCCGTACTGCCTCCAGAACTGGTTGGGTTTCTTCCTCTGCCAAAACGATTCCCTGTTGCTGCAACAGGCTCAAAACCAGATGCCTGCCGGAATGCTTACCTGCTACCAGGCGATGTTCCCAGCCCACTTCTTTCGGGTCAAAGGGTTCGTAGGTGACGGGATTTTTGAGGACCCCGGCCCCATGAATCCCCGACTCATGGACAAAGGTGTTTTCGCCGACGATCGCCTTCCAGGGAGGGACTGGAGCCCGGGATGCGGCGGCCACCAGGCGGGAGAGTTCTAGCAGACGGCGGGTTTCGATGCCCACCTGAACTCCATAGATGCGTTTGAGGGCCATCACCACCTCTTCGAGTGCGGCATTACCGGCCCGTTCCCCCAGACCGTTCACGGTGGTATTGACGGAGGTAGCTCCGGCCTTTAACCCGGCCAGGGCATTGGCCGTCGCCAGACCCAGGTCATTATGGGTATGCATTTCCACTGGAATGGCCAGCACACTCACCAGACCATTGACTTTGTGGTAGGTGCTGAAGGGATCGAGAACCCCGACGGTATCGCAGAAGCGAAACCGGGAAGCACCCCATTCCTGGGCATAGGACGCCACATCTAACAGGAAGGATTCATCAGCTCTAGAGGAATCTTCTCCACCCACCGAGACGTACAGGCCATTATCTTTGGCAAAGCTGAGGGTGTCTCGCAAGCGCTCTAACATGACCCGCCAGAGGCCATGGAACTTGGCAGCAATCTGCACTTCTGACACCGGCACTGAGATATGTACCCGCTTCAGGCCACAGGAAAGGGAAGCGGTGATATCGGCAATATTCGCCCGGTTCCAGCCCAGCAATTGGGCTTTTAAGCCAAGCCGGTTGATTGCCGCGATCGCCTGGGCTTCTTCCTGCCCCATGGCCGGAATCCCGACTTCTAACTCCTGCACACCGATCGCGTCCAGTAAGCGGGCGATGGCAATTTTTTCTTCGACATTAAAGGCAACTCCGGCAGCCTGTTCACCATCCCGGAGGGTTGTATCGTTGATCTGGATGTTGTTCATAACGGTTCTCCCTGCACTACCTCAACCAATACCGCCTCTGTTTTAGAAAAGACGTTGGGTGTAATGTCTCTACAAAGCACTCAACGTCTTGATAAGGAATGTAATGATTGGCAATGGTTAATGGCGGATAAAGATTGTCTCCAACGCTTACCCGCCATTAATCAATTAGCGAATCAAGTCGTAGGAGATGTCTGTCTTAGCCGGAACGATGGTGTTCCGATCCAGTTCATCCAGAATCGAGTTAACCACCCAGTTGAGGATGTTGATCGTGCCCTGGTAGCCGTAGGTGGCGTAGCGGTGCAGGTGGTGGCGATCGAAGATCGGGTAGCCAATCCGCACCATGGGGGTATGGGTATCCCGCCAGAGGTACTTGCCGTAGGAGTTGCCGATGAAGAAATCAACCGGCTCTGTGAACAGCAGGGAACGCATGTGCCACAGGTCTTTGCCACCGTAGATGGTGGCACCGGCCCCAAAGGGGCTGGAATCGAGTAAGGCCCGCAATTCCGCTTCAAATACTTCGTTGCTGTTGGTAACAACGATATGAACCGGCTCGGCCCCCACTTCCAGTAAGAACTGGGTCAGACCAATTACCAGATCCGGGTCACCGTAGTAGGCGACTTTCTTGCCATGCAACCAGGCTTGAGAATCGGTCAGGGCATCTACGGCCCGGCCCCGCTCATCTTCCAGCTCTTTGGGAATCGGCTTACCGGTCAGGGCAGACAGTTTCATGAGAAACTCATCGGTGCCCCGAATTCCGACAGGGCGGGTGACGTAGGTCTTCTGGTTCCAATCTTTCTCGATATATTCCCGGGTTTTGGTGGTGGAATAAGCCTGGAAGGCGATCGTGGCTTCGGCGTTGATCGAGTCAGCGGCGGCTTCCAGGGGAGTGCCCCCGGGGTACATATTGTACTCACCGTTATTGGGGGAATCGAGGTACTCGGAGTTGTCGGCCAGCAGGGTGTAATCTACTCCCATGACATTGGCGATCCGCTTGATTTCTCGCAGGTTGCCGATGTAGGTTTCAAACCCGGGAATGAAGTTGATCTTGCCGTTAGTGGTTTCTTTCTTCTTGCCTTCCGTCAGGGTAGTTAGAATTCCCTTCATCATGTTGTCGTAGCCCGTAATGTGGGAACCGACGAAGCTGGGAGTGTGGGCATAGGGCACCGGAAACTCTTGAGGCACAGAGCCTTCTTCCTTGGAGGTGCGAATGAAGGCCTGCAGGTCATCCCCAATCACTTCCGCCATGCAGGTGGTGCAAACGGCGATCATCTTGGGTTTGTAAAGGCTGTAGCTGTTGGCCAGACCTTCAACCATGTTCTTCAACCCACCAAAAACCGCTGCATCTTCCGTCATGGAGGAGGACACCGCCGAGAACGGCTCTTTGAAGTGGCGGGTAAAGTGAGAGCGGAAGTAGGCCACACAACCCTGGGAACCATGCACAAAGGGCAGAGTGCCTTCAAAGCCAACGGCAGCCAGAATCGCGCCCAGGGGCTGGCAGGCTTTGGCCGGGTTGACCGTCAGAGCCTCACGGGCAAAGTTCTTTTCCCGATATTCCCAGGTTTTGGTCCATTCAGCGGCTTCGGCTACGACTTCCGGGCTATGGCCACCTTCAAACTCCTTCTTAGCCGCGAAGAGGTCTTGATATTCGTCCTGGTGAAATAGTTCGGCGTGATCCTTAATTCTGTTTACGTCATTCTGAGCCATGAGTATTCTCCTCAATCAGGGGGAGGGTAAGAGAGTAGGAAGCTTGCGGTAGGGTGCGTTAGGCGATGCCGTAACGCACCGGTGGATCGATCGTTGGAGCAGAACAGGGTTACTTGTTCCAGGGAGCGCCAATCAGGCTCCAGGTCGGGCTATTGAGAGCCAGATCCATATCTCGGGCAAAGATGGCGAAACCGTCGTAGCCGTGGTACGGGCCGGAGTAATCCCAGGAGTGCATTTGCCGGAAGGGCAAAGCCATTTTCTGGAAGACATACTTCTCTTTGATGCCCGAGGCGATCAGATCTGGTTTGAGGGCTTTGACAAACTCTTCAAACTCATAGGCAGACACATCGTCGTAAATCAGGGTGCCGTCTTTGACATAGTGGGTGGTGCGTTTGTAGTCATCGTTGTGCCCGAACTCATAGCCCGTACCCACCAGTTCCATCCCCAGATCATAGAAAGCCGGAACGACGTGGCGAGGCCGCAGACCCCCTACCATCAGGGCAACGGTCTTGCCTTCCAGGCGAGAACGATACTTGGCAATCACCTCATCGGTTTGCTTCTGGTATTTGGCGATGACTTCTTCAGCTTTTGCCTGAATCGTTTCGTCAAACTTGGCAGCGATTTCCCGCAGGGATTCTGCAATCTTGGTAGGGCCAAAGAAGTTGTATTCTAACCAGGGGATGCCGTAGGCCTCTTCCATGTGGCGGCTGATGTAGTTCATGGAGCGGTAGCAGTGAACCAGATTTAGCTTCACGGAAGGGGTGTTGATCATCTCATGCAGGGTGCCATCCCCAGACCACTGGGCCACTACCCGCAGGCCAATTTCCTCCAGCAAAATCCGGCTGGACCAGGCATCTCCACCGATGTTGTAGTCGCCAATGATGGCCACATCGTAGGGAGTCCCTTCCGGTACATCCCCGGCCTTCTTAGCCTTGTCGTACTGGGGAAACACCCAGTCCCGCACCGCATCGTTGGCAATGTGGTGGCCGAGGGACTGGGAAACCCCCCGGAAACCTTCGCAACGCACGGGAACTACGGTTTTGCCGGTTTCTTTTGTGGCTTTCTTGGCAACGGCTTCGATGTCATCGCCAATCAGACCGATCGGGCACTCTGATTGGATCGAAACACCCCGGTTGAGAGGGAAGAGTTCTTCCAGTTCGGTGATCAGTTTGGCGAGTTTTTTGTCACCCCCAAACACGATGTCCCGTTCCTGGAAGTCAGAGGTAAACTGCATGGTGCCAAAGGTATCGATACCGGTGGTGCCAATGTAGTAGTTACGCCGACCAGACCAGGAATAATAGCCACAACCGACAGGCCCATGGCTGATATGGATCATGTCTTTGATTGGCCCCCAAACCACCCCTTTAGAACCGGCGTAGGCACAGCCACGGGTGGTCATGGAACCGGGCACAGACTTAATGTTAGACTTAACGCCGCAATCGGATTTGCCTTCCTGATAAACATTCAGGTGCTTTTCCCGCTTTTTCTTACCTCTTTCGGGATAGGCTTCCAGAACTTCCTGGATCAGGGCTTTCTTATCAAGTTCTGGGGTAACAGCAATGCTTTCGTTCAATGTCGCGGATTCGGGAGGTGTCATAGATTCTCCTCTTGACTACTTGCGATGGGAGAGAGTGGAAATGGGAAGTGGGGATGGGCAGCAGGGGATGGGAAAGGAGACGGGGAAGGGAAGTAGTCAAAGGGGTGCGGCAGAAGTTGAAAGCATTTTTGAGCACTGGAGTTCATTCCAGGGATGTACTTTGGCAATCTACGCATCAACCCATTGATTCCTTCACCCGTCCCTTTTCCTCACAATCCCAATTCCCTACCCAGGGAGGGCCGAGGGTTAGACAGCAGCAGTGGCTTTGGTACCTTCTGCGATCGCCTTCTGGTAATCTTCTTCGCCAGCCAGAATACCGAATTCGACCAGCAGATCTTCCAGCTCGTCCATGGTGATTGGCGTCGGAATGGTCAGGTTCTTGTTGTCTTTGATCTTGCGGGCCAGAATCCGGTACTCTTCAGCCTGAGTACTGTCAGGAGCGTACTCAATTACGGTCATGCGGCGCAGTTCGGCGTGCTGAACGATGTTGTCGCGAGGTACGAAGTGGATCATCTGGGTGTTCAGACGCTTGGCCAGGGTTTCGATCAGTTCCAGTTCCCGATCGACTTTACGGCTGTTGCAGATCAGGCCGCCCAGACGCACACCGCCGGAGTGAGCATACTTGAGAATACCTCGGGCAATGTTGTTAGCGGCATACATGGCCATCATTTCACCAGAGGTGACGATGTAGATTTCCTGAGCTTTACCTTCCCGAATGGGCATGGCAAAACCACCACAAACAACGTCGCCCAATACGTCGTAGGAGACGAAATCGAGGTCTTCGTAAGCACCGTTTTCTTCTAAGAAGTTGATGGCGGTAATGATACCTCGACCGGCGCAACCAACCCCGGGTTCGGGACCACCGGACTCAACGCAACGGACATCGCGATAGCCGGTTAGCAATACTTCGTCCAGTTCCAGATCTTCGACTGCGCCCCGCTCAGCGGCCAGGTGCAGAATCGTGGTCTGGGCTTTGCTGTGCAGCATCAACCGGGTTGAGTCTGCTTTCGGGTCGCAACCCACGATCATGATACGTTCGCCCATTTCGGCCAGACCGGCGATCGTGTTTTGGGAGGTCGTAGACTTACCGATACCGCCTTTGCCGTAGAACGCAATCTGTCTGATACTTTCGTCAACCATGGAACTTGTTCTCCTTAGTGGATATTGATTCGTGGAGTAGAGGTAGTTGAATGTCGCATTCCAGATTTCCGTCTGCCGGAATCATCTGCCTCTGTTACTGTCGGTCGGAATTACAGGAAGGTTGGACTGTCGGCGATCGCCTCCATCGACTCGGTGGAGCCCGTTCGCCCTGGGAAAAACCAATGGGGTAGAGTTTCATGGATTTAGGAGATAGAGGGAGTGCGTCACGGGGTAAGTGCTGTTAACAGCCCAGGCCCGCCGCACCGTCCTACACAGCCACAACGGTCAGGCTCGGCAGGACTCGTTCTTGTAACCGGGCTTCGATCGCAATCTTGAGGGTGGCCGTACTGCTGGAGCAGGAGCCACAGGCCCCTTTCAGAGAGACTTTAACGACATCACCATCCAGGTCGTAAAGTTCCACATCCCCACCATCGGCCAGCAGCACTGGCCGGACTTCTTCGCTTAAAACCTGTTGAATCAGGGCAATCTTTTGTACTGTTGTGAGGGGTTTTTGCGCCGCTTTTTCCAGCTCTGCTTCTACCTTGGCAGCGGTGATGGCCTTTTCTTCTTCCACGGCGTAGAGAATGTCTTCGATATTGACTAAACAGGTACCACAACCGCCACCGGCCTTCACGTAATTGGTAACTTGCTCTACCGTAGACAGATCATTCTCAATGATCACACGGCGAATTTTACTGTCGGTTATACCAAAACAGCTACAGACAATGGCACCTTCATCTTCTTCATGGTGTTCAACTTCAATGCCACGGTATTTATAAATCGCTGCTTCCAGAGCTTCCTGGCCCATGACCGAGCAATGCATTTTAGCTTCTGGCAAGCCTCCCAGAAAATCGGCAATATCTTTGTTAGAGATATTCAACGCCTGGTCTAAGGTCATCCCCTTAATCATTTCCGTCAGGGCCGAAGAAGAGGCGATCGCGCTGGTGCAACCAAAGGTCTGAAACCGGGAATCGAGGATTGTATCGGTGTCTACTTGAATCTTCAGGTGCAGCCGCAGGGCATCACCACAGGCAATACTGCCAACTTCACCATAAACCGTAGCAATGTTTGGATCATCGGAGGTTTCGATCGCCCCCTGATTTTTCGGGTTATAGAACAGGTCGAGTACTTTTTCGGTGTAGTCCCACATGGCAGGTTCTCTGAAGAATGAAGGAGGAGAGAGGTTGGAGGGAGAGAGGGAAAAGAGAGAGTTGGAGGGAAATGCTGCGGGAGAAGAGAAAAAGAATTTTGAGTTTTGAATACCGAGTTGGGAAATGGATTCAAAACCCAAAATTCATTACTTGAGGGCCACCGCTTCTTCGCGGCCTTGCAACCATTCCGCCTGGTCATTGGTGAAGGGCGACATGGCTCGTAACCGTTCGACGATACCAGGCATGATTTCTAACACCCGATCGATCTCGGTTTCGTTGTTGTAACGGGAGAGACTGAAGCGAATCGACCCATGCAGGGTGGTATAGGGCAGACCCATCGCCCGCAGAACATGGGAAGGTTCGAGGGAGCCAGAAGTACAGGCAGAACCAGAGGAGGCACAGACCCCAAACTGGTCGAGAGAGAGCAAAATGGCTTCCCCTTCGATGTACTTAAACCCAATGTTGGTGGTGTTGGGCAAGCGGTTCTTGCGATCGCCGTTCACCTCGCAATCGGGAATTCTTTCCAGCAACCCCTTTTCCAGGCGGTCACGCAGGCGCTTTTCCCGTTCGATGTACTTCAGCTCAAAGTTGGCAATTTCTGCCGCTTTACCCAGAGCTACAATGCCCGGTACGTTTTCTGTTCCGGCCCGCCGCCCCCGCTCCTGGTGGCCCCCCAGTAAAAAAGGCCGGAAGCGGAACCCCCGCCGCACATAGAGGGCACCAATGCCCTTAGGCGCATGGAGTTTGTGACCGGAGATGGTCAACAGGTCGATCGTGCTGGTCTTCATGGTCAGGGGCAGTTTTCCGGCCACCTGCACCGCATCCACATGGAAAGCGGCACCATATTCCTTGGCGATCGCCCCCACCTGCTCCACCGGAAAGACCGTCCCGGTTTCGTTGTTGGCATACATGGTGGTCACCAGGGCCGTATTGCCCGTAATGGCTGCTTCCAGTTCCATCAGGTCTAGCTGTCCCTTGCCATTCACCGACAGATAGGTGACGGTGTAGCCCTGCTTTTCCAGCTGCTTGCAGACATTCAAGACACAGGGATGTTCGACCTGGGTGGTGATGATATGCTTGCGATCGGGGTGGGCCGCCAGAGCCGCACGAATCGCCGTATTGTTGCCCTCAGTACCGCAACTGGTAAAGATGACTTCCGGTGATTCGGCTCCCAGCAGGGTAGCAACATGGTCGCGGGCCACCTTGACCGCCTTGCTCACCTGTCCGCCGAAACTATGCATGCTGGAAGGATTCCCGTAGAACTCAGTCAAATAAGGGGCCATGGCCTCAAATACGGCTGAGTCGATCTTCGTCGTGGCATTGTTGTCCAGGTAAATTACACTCATGTTTCAGCCCCTACTTGGTCAGATTTACGATCCTGGATGAGTCGAGAAACGAGGTGGGAGTAGCGATCGAACCAGTCTTCCCAGTACTGGGCATGCTGCGTAGCATGGAGCCGAGCGACCATCCGGTTGTAGGTGGTAAACCACCGTTCCCAGTAATCTCCGGAGTGGAGAAATTCTGGCTTTTTGAAGATGGCACTGCTACCAGGAATACAGCCCTGGTTCGTCGGGCAGACCGCCGCACATTGAGCCACACTGTAGAAACCAGCACAGTTATTGCAAGCGGTGGGGTCAATCCAGTACTGGCCCTGATGTTGCTGAATCGCAACGGTCGGGCAGATAGAAAGGCAGCGATCGCATCCAATACACTGGCTGGTAATCGTATAGGTCATAGGCTGATCCCTTTCTTTGTCAGGTACTCGGTGTAGTACTCGCGGGCCACTTTCTCAATCACGTCGTAGGCTTCCACCACATCCAGTCCTGCTTTTTGCAACTCTGCTTGCGGACAGTGACCAATCTTGGATACCAGCACCGCCTGACAGTCGGTGACCGCTTTGATCACATATTCCAGGCTGGCTTCTTCGCCGTAACCGCCCTGGCAGTACTGGTCAACCTTGCGGTGGCCGACGAATTTCGCTTCGTTGGCATCTACTTCGTAGACTTGAAACTCTTTGGCATGACCAAAATGCTGGTTGACGATACCACCACCCTTGGTCGCGACCGCCAGGAGAATCTTGGGACTGTTGGCCACCTTCTGGCTGGGCTTGAGTTTGGCTTTAGCGGCCTTCAACTCATTCTTAAACTGCTCAATGCCAGCATGGACTTCCTGCCGATTTTCCAGGCTGTAATCAGAAGACATTTCCATGAACTTATCTTTGGTAAATTCCTGGCTGCGGTCTTCACCCAGTAAGCCAACGGCATCGGCCCGGCACTGGCGGCAGTGCCGCATCATCTTCATGTTGCTGTCAGCGCACTCGTCCTGCAGCTTTTTCAATTCTTTGGGAGTAGGGCCACGCTGACCATTCAGACCAAAGTAGGTGCCATGCTCGGGAGCCGAGATCAGGGGCATGATGTTGTGCAAAAAAGCACCGTTCTGCCGGATTACCTGATCGACTTCCACCAGGTGGTCATCGTTAATCCCCGGAATCATGACGGAGTTGACCTTGCACAGAATGTCAGCCTCTCGCAGGGCCTGCAGTCCTTCCATCTGACGTTCATGCAGAATCCGGGCGGCTTCTAAGCCCTTGTAGCGGCGGCGGCGGTAGTGCACCCAGGGATAAATCTTGGTACCAATTTCTGGGTCCACCATATTAATGGTGATAGTGACATGATCAACGTTCAGTTGTTTGATCTTGTCTACATAATCAGGCAGCATCAACCCGTTGGTAGACAGGCAGAGCTTAATGTCCGGGGCCTTATCCGCAATTAATTCAAAGGTGCGGAAAGTCTTTTCCGGGTTTGCTAATGGATCACCGGGGCCAGCAATCCCTAATACGGTCATTTGAGGGATTTTACCCGCAATCACCAGAACCTTATGAGCTGCCTCTTCCGGGGTCAGTAACTCACTGACAACGCCGGGGCGGCTTTCGTTAGCACAGTCATACTTGCGATTACAGTAATTACATTGGATGTTACAGGCAGGGGCGACTGCAACATGCATCCGGGCATAGTGGTGGTGAGCTTCTTCGCTATAACAGGGGTGCTTAGAGATGCGATCGAGGGTTTTCTGATCGAGGGTACTGGGGGCACTATTACTGCTGCAACCACAGCTAGAACTATCCTTAGCCGTAACCGTATTCTTCGTAATCACTAGATCCGTAGCTGACTCGGCAACCGGAGCCGCGAGCAGTTCTGAGGTTGGTGGTGTCATTGAATTTCGGCAGGAGTGGGGTAAATACGCCCCGCCTGCGCCTCCGGGGGGCAATCAGGAACTTAACGAGTTCAGCGTTCGGAGGGCGGGTTGTTGGCGTTATGGAATTTATATCAGCCGCCTAAAAACTGCCTGCCGGGCCGGTGCGGAATAAGATTTATTGGAATAATTAGGAATGTACTCAGTCCCTAAAACCCTCTCTGAGAGGGCACTTATTTTTTTTGTTGGGGTAGGGGTACGAGTATTTTTGAACCCGGGTACGAGTATTTACGGGGGTGGGGTACAGGATTTTGGGTACTCAGCTCAAACCGTGATGGAGAGGAGGTTTGAAATACTTTAAGTCCTGGGAGTTGAGTGGATAGACATGTACTCAAATCACACCCAGTCTCAGGTGGAAAGACTGTGAATATTGAAGTTTGAGAAAAATTGGGACAACTTTGAGGGTTGTCCCGGCAACTTCCGAAATTCAATTCTGTATCTAAAGTAGCATTTTTCTTTGAGAAAAAATCTGGCTTAGGTTTTTCTTCAGATTGTTGTTTTGAATACAGAAACACTTTGGGGGAGATCGCCAGATGCCTGGGGAATTATTTCAGGGGGGCGGGTTATTTTCTGATAGAAATCCGAACTTTGGGGGGTAGCCCCCCAACCCCCCCAATCTGAGGGGACGGCAGCGTCCCCCCAGGCCCCCCTCCTGAAGGGGCTGACTGTGAGTTGAAGAGAGCGCTTCGCATTGGTGGGGTAGCAAGGGTACTGGGACGGGGAGACTGGGCTTCACCGGCGGTGAAGCGGGGAGGATCGTCAAAGCCTGCAATCGTCCACGATCGCCCACTGCAGGACGTCTCACAGTTTCCCTACAAACGCAGCCTCAGCACTCCTATTCGGGGGGTTTGGGGGAGTCAGGCCCCCAAGTAACGGGGGTCTGGGGGGACGGCCCCCAGTTCCGGGTTCTGCCTTCACAACCAATTTCCGCCCAACACAACACTCAAGGTACTCAAGTCAAACCCCGCAATCAACCACGATCACCCACTGCAGGACGTCTCACAGTTTCCCTACAAACGCAGCCTCAGCACTCCTATTCGGGGGGTTTGGGGGAGTCAGGCCCCCAAGTAACGGGGGTCTGGGGGGACGGCCCCC
>ERZ1066136.181-NODE-181-length-66023-cov-13.641614_pt1 | contig 66023 bp, 57 predicted proteins | sample MGYA00382783_ERZ1066136 | MGnify/ENA primary metagenome ERZ1066136 (study PRJEB33369, sample SAMEA5778366) | biofilm metagenome | biome: Industrial cooling water; feature: Water cooling tower basin; material: Biofilm | place: United Arab Emirates | collected... | reverse complement strand
ACGGAGACAGCTGTTTCCAAAAGTCGGTTCTCCGCGTTCCCTCGCGCTCCCCCGCATCTCCGCGGTCTGCCGTTCGACCCGCTCCCGCAACGATCAGCGGGCGTCCGTGACGAGCCCGGGGATCGGGAGGCCGGCGTGGCAGGCGAGATCGAGTGAGGCGCGCTCGCCGCGTTCGAAGCGCCAGAGCCCTGCGCGGGCGATCATGGCGGCGTTGTCGGTGGCGATGCGGGGGGTCGGGGCGTGCACGGTGACGTGCGGACCGCAGGCGGCTTCGATCCCGGCGACGAGTGCGCGGTTGCAGGCGACACCGCCGCCGAGGACCACGCGCGGTCGTCGACAGGCGCGCACGGCGCGTGCGACCTTGGTGGCGAGCGTCTCGACGAGGGCGTCCTGGAAGCCGCGCGCGACGTGCGGGCGGATCGAGTCGATGGTGTCCTGCGATTCGCGCACGGCGTGGAGCACGGCGGTCTTGAGGCCGCTGAAGCTCACGTCGTAGTAGTGGTCGTCGCCGGGTCGCTGGTCGCGGCGGAGCATGGGGCGCGTGAAGCGGAAGCGCGCGGGGTCGCCGTCCTTCGCGTGTGCCTCGATGTGGCGACCGCCGGGGTAGGGGAGGCCGAGGAGCTTCGCGGCCTTGTCGAACGCCTCGCCGGCGGCGTCGTCGCGCGTCGCACCGAGCGGTACGTACTCGCCCCACGCCGGCACGTCGAGCAGGAGCGTGTGCCCGCCGCTCACGAGCAACGCGATGAAGGGCGGCACGGCGTCGGCATGCTCGAGCGAGGTCGCGAAGAGATGCCCTTCCATGTGATGCACGCCGACGAGCGGGAGCCCGCGCGCGATCGCGAGGCCCTTGGCCGTCGCGACGCCCACCAGCAACGCGCCCACGAGCCCCGGCGCATGCGTCACCGCGATCGCATCGATGCCCTCGAGCGTCGTCCTCGCGTCGGCGAGCGCACGATCGACCACCGGCAACAGCGACACGAGGTGCTGCCGGCTCGCGATCTCCGGCACCACGCCGCCGAAGACGCGATGCACGTCCTGCGACAGGATCACCAGCGACTCGAGCCGCACCTCGTCGCCCGAGCCCGTGAGCACCGCCGCGGACGTCTCGTCGCAGCTCGTCTCGATGCCGAGGATCCGTGTCATGCGCGGTCAGTGTGCATCATCGTTCGGTCGGCACGAACGCACACGGCGCAGACATGCGGATGGTGCGCATCGCTGAACGGCATGAACGCAGAGATGCGGACGGTGCGCATCGCTGAACGGCATGAACGCAGAGGGCGCAGAACGAACGGAGGGGGCGCAGAGGGTGCGAGGGGCGTGCGGTCGCTCGGGAGTCGGCGAACTGCATTGACACGGAGGCACGGAGAAAACCGGAGAACGGAGGGTGCGCGTGGCGAGCCGTGCGCGGAAACGAGCTGACTTTCTTTGGATGGGCGCCGTGCGAGCGGGACCGTCCGCTCGCTCGGCGCCCATCCAAAAAGCGGGGCTCGAGCATGCACGAACGCTCCAGCGACGCACCCTCCGTTCTCCGGCAGTCTCCGTGTCTCCGTGTCGAGGCAGTTCAGAGGGCCCACGCATGAGCGACCGCACGCCGCAAGCACCCTCTGCGCCCCCTCCGTCCGTTCTGCGCCCTCTGCGTTCATGCCGTTCAGCGATGCGCACCGTTCGCATCTCTGCGCCCTCTGCGCCCTCTGCGTTCATGCCGTTCCAGCGATGCCCGCGAAGCACTGAAGCCGGAGCGGACGCCACTCAATCGGCACGTTCCCGAAGCAACTGTTCGATCAGCGCACGATTCGGCCCGGAGCTCCAGTCGGCGGCGCCGATCACTTTCTTGTAGATCACGCCGTCGCGCCCGATGACGAAGGTCTCGGGGACGCCGGTGGTCTGGTAGGCACCCTGCACGGCACCGAGCGAGTCGTGCAGCACCTCGAACGACAGCTTGTACTCGGCGAGGAACTTGCGCACGTCGGGCTTCTTGCCGGGATCGTCGATGCTCACGGCGACGATCTTCAACCCTTTCGGGCCGTACGTCTCGTGCAGCCGCTGGATGCTCGGCATCTCGGTGCGACACGGGCCGCACCACGTCGCCCAGACGTTGAGCAGCACCACGTCACCCTTGTAGTCCGCGAGCGATTTCGCCGTCTCCGGTGCGCCGGCCGCGACGACGGTGCCGCCGAACGCGGGCGCGCGCGAGCCGACCTCGACGCCGACCAACTCGTCCTTCAGCGTGTGCGACGCGAACCAGAGCACGCCGCCGAGGAGCGCGACGACGGCCGCGACGACCGTCCACTGCTGCTTAGATGTCATGCGTCCACCAGCGTCGCGGCGGCGCGCAGCGCGGCGATCTCGCCTTGCGGATCGGCCGCGGCGAAGATCGCGTTGCCGGCGACGAACGTGTCGGCGCCCGCGTCGGTGCACGCACGGATCGTGTCGCGCGCGATGCCGCCGTCCACTTCGAGCAGTGCGCGGCTTCCCGCATCGTCGAGGAGGCGACGTGCGCGGCGGATGCGATCGATCGCGCCGGGGATGAACTTCTGCCCGCCGAAGCCCGGGTTGACGCTCATCACGAGCAGGAGGTCGATGTCCGGCACCACCTCGCGCACCGTCTCGAGCGACGTCGCGGGGTTGAGCGTCACGCCGGCCTTCACCCCGAGCTCGCGGATGCGGCCGATCTGCCGGTGCAGGTGCGGCGCCGTCTCGACGTGGATCGTGAGCACGTCGGCGCCCGCCTTCACGAACGCGTCGAAGTACTTCTCGGGCTCGACGACCATGAGATGCACGTCGAGCGGGAGCGAGGTGCAGCGCCGCACCGTCTCGATCACCTTGGCGCCGAAGGTGAGGTTCGGCACGAAGACGCCGTCCATCACGTCCACGTGGAGCCAGTCGGCGCCGCCGGCCTCGCACATGGCGATGTCGTCGGCGAGGCGCGCGAAGTCGGCGCTGAGCAGCGAAGGGGCGATCCGGATCGGCATCGTACGAAGATACCGCACCCCGGGCGTCACGGATTCGCGGGATGTCGTCACCGCCGGTACCGTCCCGCGCGACGACCGCACGGTGTGCCGATCGTGGAAGGGCGCCGCTCAGCGGGAAACGGGCGTGACCGGCGGGACGGGGACGAACGGCGTCTCGTCGTCCGGCACCGCCGGCGCGGGGCGTGCGATGGTCAGGATCACCGTGCCGCCCGGGGGGAGCAACGCCCCGCTGCGCGGCGACTGCGCCGCGACCGTCCCCTCGGGCTGCGTGCTCGACGAATCGGAGCGCACCGGCCCCGCAACCAGCCCCACCTGCTCGATGAGCGCGAGCGCTTCCTCCACCGGCATCCCGACGAACGTCGGCACCGCGACCGCATCCGGCCCCGCACTCACCACCAGCGACACCGCCGCCGGCTGCAGCAGCGACTGTCCGATCGCGGGCACCGTCGCCACGACTTCACCGCGCGGTCGCGCGTCCACGCGCTCGGTCACGTCGCCCAGGTCGAAGCCCGACGTCGCGAGCGCCAGCTCGGCCTCGCGACGCGTGAGCCCGGCGACGTTCGGCACGGTGCCGCGCTTCGCGCCGAGCGACACGTCGAGGATGATCGTCGTGCCGCGCGCTTCGAGCGCACCCGGTGACGGGAGCTGGCCGAGCACCGATCCCTTGGGCGCCGTCGGATGGTTCTGGCTCTCGCCTTCCGTCGCTTCGAAGCCCGCCGCCTGCAGCCGCGCGCGCGCATCGGCGAACTGCAGCCCGACGACGTTCGGCACCTTCGATTCGACCGTGCGGAACGTGTCCGGCAGGAGCCACAGCGCGACGATCACGAAGCCCGCCACGAACGACAGCCCCCCGACTGTGACGAAGGGGCGGCGCGCGTACCAGTCGCGCAGTCGTGCGAAGCGAGGCGTCGTGCGCGCCATGCGTCGTCAGGCCCGCCGGCGCAGTCGGGCCGCGAACGCGCCGTCGACGTCGTGTCGCTGCGGCAGGACGCGCAGCACCGTGCCGCGCACACCTCCTTCGGCCGGATGTCCGGGCGAGGGCGTCAGCGCATCGAGCACTTCATCGGGCACGGTGCCCTCGGGCGGGGCTTCGAGCACGAAGTCGGGATGCGCGACGAGGAACGCGGCGACGACGTCGTCGTTCTCCTCGGTCTCGAGCGCGCAGGTGCTGTAGAGGACGAGGCCACCGGGACGCACCGTCGTCGCGGCGCCCTCGAGGATCTCGCGCTGCGTGATCGGCAGGATCGCCACGTCGCTCGCACGCAGGCGCCAGCGTGCATCGGGATGGCGGCGCAGCGTGCCCGTGCCGGTGCAGGGCACGTCCACCAGCACCGCATCGAGGTTCACGAGCCCCGGATCGGTCGCGTCGAGCACCTCGACGACGACGTCGTCGCGTCCCACGCGTGCGAGATTCGCGCGCAACCGGTCGAGCCGTGCATCGCTGCGATCGCCGGCGAGCACCTGGCACCCTGCCTCGAGCAGCGCGAGCGTCTTGCCACCCGGTGCGGCACAGAGATCGGCGACCTGCGCACCCGCCGCCAACGCGCCGTAGCGCACGACCATCGCGCTGCCGGGGTCCTGCACCCAGCACTGCCCACGCTGGAAGGCACCGAGCTGCGTGAGCTGCACGCCCGGCGGCAGCACGAGCATGTCGTCGGCCAACGGCGCGGTGGTCGCGTGCACGTCGCGCTCCGCCAGCGCGTCACGCAGCGCGTCGGTGGTGATGCCGAAGGGGCGGATCACCACCGGTGCTTCGGTGTTGTCGTACGCGCAGAGCGCCTCGACGTCCGCGCGCGACCAGCGCCGCAGCCAGCGCTCGAGCAGCCAGCGTGGATGCGACGTCCGCACGGCGAGGCGATCGATCGCGTCGTACTCGGGGCCGAGCGATGCGGCGGCGCCCTCGACGGTGCGCACGGCGGGGAGCTCGCGTTCGCGATCGAGGCGACGCAGCACCGCGTTCACCAGCTTGCTCGCGCCGACGCCGTGGCGTCGCTTCGCCAGCTCGACCGTCTGCCCGATCGCCGCGTACGCCGGCACGCTGCCCATGCAGAGCAGCTGGTGGCTGCCGAGGCGCAGCAGGTCGGCGAGATCGGCATCGAGCCGCGCGAGGCCGCCGGTGATGCGTGCGGTGAGGATCGTGTCGTGCCACGCGCGGCGCCGCAGCACGCCGTAGACGAGTTCCTGCACCCAGCGACGGTCGCGCGGATCGAGCGACCCGGTGACACGCTCGAACGCGGTGTCGAGCAACGTGCCACCGCGCAATGCGGCGAGCAGTTCGGCGGCGGCGATGCGCGAGGGAGTGACGGTGACGGCGCCGCGCGTCGCGCCACGGTCGCCGGCGCGCGGAGGCGTGCCGGTCACCGTCACGCGAGCAGGCCGGTGGTCGGCGAACTCGGGACCGCGACCTCGCGGCGCGGCATGCGTCCGGCGAGATAGGCGTCGCGGCCGGCATCGACCGCCAGGCGCATCGCGCGCGCCATGCGCACCGGATCGGCGGCCTGCGCGAGCGCGGTGTTCATGAGGATCCCGTCCACGCCCTGCTCCATCACGATGCATGCGTCGCTGGCCGTGCCGACGCCCGCATCGACGATGATCGGCACCGAGAGCCGGTGCTTGATCGTGCGGATCGCGTACGGGTTGAGCATGCCGAGCCCCGAGCCGATCGGCGACGCGAGCGGCATGACGGCGACGGCGCCCGCATCCTCGAGCCGGAGCGCGGCGATCAGGTCGTCGTTGGTGTACGCCATGACCTTGAAGCCCTCGCGCGCGAGGATGCGCGTCGCCTCGACGGTGCCGTGCGCGTCGGGGAGCAACGACTCCTGGTCGCCGATCACCTCGAGCTTGACCCACTCGTTGAAGCCCGCGGCACGCGCGAGGCGTGCGTAGCGGAGCGTGTCGTCCACCGTGTAGCAGCCGGCGGTGTTCGCGAGCAGGAAAAAGCGCGCCGGGTCGAGGTGGTACAGCACACCCTCGTCCTTCGTGCGATCGAGATCGACGCGTCGCACCGCGACGGTCACCACCTCGGCGCCCGAGGCGGTGATCGCGGCGACCATCTCGGCGTTCGAGCGGTACTTGCCGGTGCCGACCATCAGGCGTGACGCGAAGTGGCGTCCGCCGATGATGCACGGATCGGGCGCCGTGTCGTGCTGCGCGCGCGTGTCGTGCGGAGCGAGGGTGCCAGTCACCTCAGCCCCCGCCCACGAAGTGCACGATCTCGAGCACGTCGCCGTCGTCGAGCACGATGCGGTCGAGCGCGTCGCGGTCGCGCAGGATCTCGCGATTGCGTTCGACGACGACGAGCCGCGGATCGAGCGACAGCGCCGCGAGCAGTGCGCCGACCGTCGTGCCGGCGGCGACGGCGCGCGCGTCGCCGTTCACCGTCAGGGCGAGCGTGGCGTCAGCGGAGGCCTGCGAGATCATGCGCGGCAAGATAGCGACGCGCGGCCCCGGCCGCGTCGCCGAACCAGATGCCGCGGATCGCCGCGATGCCGTGCGCACCGGCCGCGGCGACGGCGGTCGCACGTTCGGGCGTGATGCCCCCGATGGCGATCACGGGCACGTCGCCCGCGGCGGCGACCAGCTCGCGCAGGAACCCCTCGCCCTTGCCCGGCGTGCCGGGATGCGACTCGGTCGCGTAGACGTGCCCGGCGACGACGAAGTCCGCACCCGCCGCGGCGGCCAGCCACGCTTCGGCCGGCTCGTGGACGCTCGCGCCGACGGCGAGCGTCGTCGTCACGCGTCGTGCATCGGCGACGCCGAGCGAACGTGAGGTGAGCTGCACGCCGGTGACGCCGGCGGCCATCGCCACGTCGAGTCGGTCGTTGACGAGCACCCAGCTCCCCGTCGTCTCGGCGATCACGCGCAGCTCGAGCGCGCGTTCGAGCAGCTGTCGCGCGGGCAGCTGACTCGCGCGCAGGTGCACGGCGACCCGCGGCCCTGCGCCGTCCATCAGCGCGCGGGCCGCGTGCACGAAGCCGGGATCGGCGAGGACGACGTCGTTCGTGATCGCGTGCAGCGACGGGACGCGGCCGGATCGCGCGCTCATCGCGCCGTCACGAGGCGGTGTCCGGCGCGCCGTCCGATCGTGTCGCGGTGAAGACGTCACCCGGTGCGATCCCGCGTCCCGCGGCCCACTCGTGGGCGGTGAGCCGTCGCCGGCCCGCGGGATGCACGTCGCGGATGCGCACCGTCCCCTCGCCACAGGCGACGAGCAGCGAGTCGTCGTCGATGGCGAGCACGGTGCCCGGTCGATCGACCGCGCCGGACATGTGCGCATAGCGCACGCCGAACAGCTTGACGGCGACGTCGCGGAGCATGGTGAAGGCACCCGGTCGCGGATCGAATGCGCGGATCAGCGCGGCGACGTCTTCGGCGGGACGGGTCCAGTCCACCTGTGCGTCGTCGCGTTCGATCTTCGGCGCGTACGTCGCGAGCGCGTCGTCCTGTGCGACCTCGGTGATCGCGCCCGCGCCGAGCATGACGAGTGCCTCGACGATCGCCTGCGCGCCGAGTTCGGAGAGCCGCACGCGCAGCTCGCCGCCGGTCTCGTCGTCGAGGATCGGGATCGCGCGCTGCAGCAGCATCGGGCCGGCGTCGAGCGCGGGGACCATGCGCATGATGGTGATCCCCGTCTCCGTGTGTCGCTCGCGGATCGCCGCCTCGATCGGCGCCGCGCCGCGCAGGGCGGGGAGGAGCGACGCGTGGATGTTGAGCGTCCCCAGCGGCGGCTGCTCGATGACGGCGCGCGGCAGGATGTGGCCGTACGCGACGACGACGTTGATGTCGGCGCCGAGTGCGGTCAGCTCGGCGAGGACGGCATCGCCACGCGGCTTCTCGGGCTGCAGCACCGGGAGCCCTTCGCGGAGCGCGACCGCCTTGACCGGTGGCGGCGTGAGCGCGCGGGTGCGTCCGACCGGGCGATCGGGCTGGGTGACGACGCCAACGACGTCGAAGCCTTCGCCGAGGAGGGCTTCGAGCGGCGGGACGGCGAAGTCGGGAGTGCCCCAGAAGAGGACGCGCATGTGGGGATGGTGCGAGCGGAAGGGGCGGCGGGGCAAGGTTGGGAGCGGCCGCGGCCGATGAGGCCAGTGCGGCCAATGAGGCCGATGAGTCTTGTCAGGCCGATGAGGCCGGCGGGGCTGCTGAGGCCGATCAGGCCGGCGGGGCTGCTGAGGTCGCTGGGGACAGTCCCCTCTGTCCCCCACTGGGGACAGAGGGGACTGTCCCCAGCGACCTCAGCCCCAGCGGCCTCAGCAGCATCCTCAGCGGCCCGATCAGCCCCCGTTGCCCCGCTCGCCCGCGTCAGCCCTGGTGCGGCACCGGCGACTCGGGCCCCGCGTCGCCCTCCTCGTCCTCGGCCTGCATCGCCGCGAGCACTTCGGGCGTCAGCCGTCGCAGCAGGTCGGGATACTGGTCGCGCTCCTCGTCCCAGTCGCGCAGCGCCGCGCGCTTCTTGAGGATCGAGAGGTGATCGAGGAAGAGCTTCCCGTGCAGGTGGTCGATCTCGTGCTGCAGGCAGCGCGACAGGAGCCCCGCACCCTCGACGACGATCGGGTTCATGTCCACGTCGAGCGCTTCGACGCGCACCTGCGCCGCACGCTGCACCTCGGCGTAGATCTCGGGGATCGAGAGGCACCCCTCGTCACCCGACACCTTGCCCGACCTCGCGACGATGCGCGGGTTGATCAGCACCATCGGCTGCTTCTCGACATCGACGACGCACAACCGTTCGCTGCGATTCACCTGCGGCGCGGCGAGCCCGATGCCACGCGCGGCGTACATCGTGTCGAACATGTCCGTCGCGAGCTGGCGCAGCTCGGGCGTCATCTGCGTGACGAGTTGCGTCTCGCGCCGGAGGATCGGGTGACCGAGGACGGTGATGTCGAGCAGCGCCACGGATCAGGCGACCTTGTCGGCGTTCGACGCGGCGCCGGTCACGCTCGAGATCTTGCTGATGCGCCCACGCTCGACGACGAGCCGCGATTCGCCGCTGCGCACGGTGATCTCGTCGTCGGCGCTCGCGGTCGCGCCCGACTTGATCGCGACCACCTCGCCCACCAGCCCACCGGCGGTGACGATGCGATCGCCCTTCTTGAGCTGCATCACCAGCTGCTCGTGCGCCTTGCGCTGCTTCTGCTGCGGGCGGATGAGCAGGAAGTAGAAGATGGCGAAGATCGCGCCGTACATGAGCAGCGGCGCGACGGCACCGAGCGATCCGCCGGGCGCGGCGCCCTGCAGGAGGAAGGAAGCGGGAAGGATCATGGCTCAGCCCCGGTTGGACTTGGAGTGGTAGCGGGCCAGCCAGTCGTGGCGCCACGCATCGAACGACCCGTCGCGGAGCGCGGCGCGCGCGTCACGCATCAGGTCGAGCAGGAAAGATACGTTGTGCAGGGAGAGCAGGCGCAGCCCCAGCAGCTCCTCGGAGACGTGCAGGTGCCGCAGGTAGGCCCGGTCGTAGTCGGTGCAGGCCGGGCAGCCGCACCCCTCGACGAGCGGGCGCCGGTCGAGCCGGAAGTCGCCGCGCTTGACGTGCACCTTGCCGTCCGGCGTGAAGACGGTGCCGTTGCGCCCCATCCGTGTCGGGGCGACGCAATCGAACAGGTCGACACCGCGCGCGACACCCTCGAGCAGATCCTCGGGAAAGCCGACGCCCATCAGGTAGCGCGGCACGTCGCGCGGCAGGGCGTCGTCGCACGTCTCGAGCATCGCGTACATGTCCGGCTTGGCTTCGCCGACCGAGAGCCCGCCGATCGCGATCCCGGCCCATGGCCCGCGCGCGATGATCCCTTCGCAGCTCGCCCGACGCAGGTCGGCGTGGATGCCCCCCTGCACGATCGGGAAGAGCGCCTGCGGGTGGCCGTGCGGCGGCTCGATGGCATCGTAGGCCGTGCGACACCGATCGAGCCAGCGGAGCGAGCGCTCCATCGCTTCGCGCGCGAGCGTATGCTCGGCCTGCCCGGGGACGACGTGATCGAACTGCATGATCACGTCGGCGCCCAGGTTGCGCTCGATGGCGATCACGTCCTCGGGGCGCAGGAAGTGCTTGCTCCCGTCGAGATGGCTCCGGAAGTGCACGCCCTCTTCCTTGACCGTGCGCAGCCCCTCGAGACTGAAGACCTGGAAGCCGCCCGAATCGGTGAGGATCGGCCCGTCCCACCGCATGAAGTCGTGCAGCCCGCCGAGATCACGCACCATCGCGTCGCCGGGGCGCAGGTACAAATGATACGCGTTCGCGAGGATCATCTCCGCGCCCCGTGCCTTCACTTCGCGCGTCGTCAGCCCCTTGATCGTGCCGAGCGTGCCGACGGGCATGAACTGCGGCGTGTGGATGGGCCCGTGCGGCGTGTCGACGCGGCCGGTGCGCGCGCGGCCGTGCGTCGCCTCGATGGTGAAGGCGAAACCCGCGACGGGCGCGCTGCCGATGGTGCCGGTCGTGTCGCCCATCAGACGAGGAGCATCGCGTCGCCGTACGAGAAGAAGCGATAGCGCTCGCGGATCGCCTCGTGGTACGCATGCATGGTGAGCTCGTAGCCGGCGAAGGCGGCGACGAGCATCACGAGCGTGCTCTTCGGCAGGTGGAAATTGGTGATCAGGTGATCGACTGCGCGGAACGTGAACGGCGGATGGATGAAGAGCCCCGTGTCGCCCTCGACGGGGGCGAAGCGACGGTCGTCGCGCACCGCACTCTCGAGCGTGCGCATGCTGGTGGTGCCCACGGCCCACACGTCGCGACCGGCGTCCCTGACCGCGTTGAGCGTCGTCGCGGCGGCCGCCGGCACGCGATACCACTCCTCGTGCATCACGTGCTCCGCGGGATCGTCGACGGCGATCGGCTTGAACGTCCCCGCCCCGACGTGCAGCAGCACTTCGGCACGCTGCACGCCGTTGGCGGCGAGCGTCGCCAGCAGCTCCGGCGTGAAGTGGAGCCCCGCCGTCGGCGCGGCGACCGACCCCGCCTCGTCGGCGTAGACGGTCTGGTAGCGCGCGATGTCCTCGTCGGTGTCGAGCCGCTCCATGTACGGCGGCAACGGCACGTGCCCGAACCGCTCGATCGCCTCGGACGGCTCGAGCGCGGTGACGAGCCGCACGCGTCGCGTGCCACGATCGGTGGCGTCGAGCATCTCGACCGAGAGCTCGGCGTTCACGGTGACGATGCGCCCCGGCTTGAGCTTGGCGCCGGGATGCACCATCGCCTCGTACGTGTGCGAGTCGAGCGCGCGCAGCAGCAGCACTTCGGCCGGCGCGCCCGAATCGCGCGTGCCGAGCAGCCGCGCGCGGATGACCTTCGTCGTGTTGACGACGAGCGCATCGCCCGCAGGGATGATGCCCGCGAGATCGCGGAACGTGCGATGCTCGAGCCGTCCGCTCGCCCGGTGCACGACGAGCAGCCGCGACGCGTCGCGCCGCTCGGTCGGATGCTGCGCGATGAGCTCCGGCGGGAGCGCGAAGTCGTAGTCGGAGACGCGGGTGCCGTTCACGATGCGGATGGTGCGGCGTCACGGGCGCGCGGCCCGCGACGCGTCAGAGCAACGACCCCTGCTCCGCGCTCGACCCCGGCGGCGCGTAGCCGAAGTGGCGGAACGCGATCGCCGTCGCCGCGCGGCCGCGCGGGGTGCGCTGCAGGAAGCCCTGCTGCACGAGGAAGGGCTCGTAGACCTCCTCGATCGTCCCTTCGTCCTCGCCGACGGCCGCGGCGACGGTCTTGAGGCCGACGGGGCCGCCCTCGAACTTCTCGATGATCGTGCGCAGGATGCGCGCGTCCATGTCGTCGAGGCCGTACGAATCGACGTCGAGCAGCGCGAGTGCCGCCGCCGCCACCTCGGCCGTGATCACGCCGCCCGCCTTGACCTGCGCGTAGTCGCGGACGCGCCGCAGCAGCCGGTTGGCGACGCGCGGCGTGCCACGCGACCGCTTGGCGATCTCGCGTGCCCCGTCGTCGTGCACCTCGGTCCTGAGCACCTCGGCGGTGCGCCGCACGATCAGTTCGAGGTCCTGCTCGGGGTAGTAGTTCAGGCGCTGTTCGATGCCGAACCGCGCGCGCATCGGCGCGGTGAGCATGCCGAGCCGCGTCGTCGCCCCGACGAGCGTGAAGCGCTCGATCGGCATCGTGATCGTCTGCGCCTTGGGCCCTTCGGAGAGGCGGATGTCGATGCGGTAGTCCTCCATCGCGGGATAGAGGAACTCCTCGATCACCGGCCGCAGGCGGTGGATCTCGTCGATGAAGAGGATGTCGCCCGGCCGCAGGTTGGTGAGCGTCGTCACCAGGTCGCCCGGCTTCTCGAGCGCGGGGCCGGAGGTCGTGCGGATGTTGACGTTCAGCTCGCGGGCGATCAGTTCGGCGAGCGTCGTCTTGCCGAGTCCCGGCGGCCCGAAGAAGAGCACGTGGTCGAGCGGCTCGCGGCGCGCGAGCGCGGCGTCCACGGCGATGCGCAGCGACTCCTTGACCTTGCGCTGCCCGATGAACTCGGCGAGCCGCTGCGGCCGGAGCGACAGCTCGACCAGCGATTCGTCCGGGAGCTCGTCCGGGGTGGTGATCTCGGCGCGCGACATGCCGCCAATCTAACCCCGAAGAGACCCCGGCGGGTCAGCCGGTCGCGTCGTCCGTGTCCGCTGCGCAGGCCGTCGTGCGGCGATGGAACCAGAGCGCCATCATCGCCATGAAGCCGCCACCCACGACCACCATCGTCGTCAGCACCGCGGCCAGTCGCCATTCACCGACCCACGCCGTCGCCGCGATGATCGCCACCACGCACGCCCATGCCGCCGTCGTGTAGCTCCGCTCGAGTCGCACCTTCGTCACCGCGACGATGCGCCTCGGGATCGTGGCGTGCATGACGAGCGTCATCCCGAGCACCATCGCCCACGGGCCCGCGATGAGCCCCAGCACCCCCGACCGCAACGAGTCGGGCGCGAACGGGATCGCGCCGAGCGAGCAGAGCGCGAGCACCATCGTCCATCGCGGCAGGGCGCCATCACGCTGCCAGAGCGTGCGGAGTGCATCCGTCATCAGGCAGAACCTCGGTCGGGAATGGGCGGAGCCGGACGTTATGCGACGTCGCCCGCGCCCGACAAGCGGCCTATCGTCCGCTACGCGTCACGATGCGCGTGTCCAGCAGGAAGACGCTGTGCGGTGCGACAGCTGGTGCCATGACGATTTCCTGAATTTCGTTGGCGCCAGTCGCCGTGCCGTCAGCGCGCCCCGACGCGCCCGAGCGCCGCGCGGATCAGCGATGCGGTGCTCTCGCGTCCATCGCCCGTGTCGAGCGCCGCACGCACGGCACCCTCGGCCTCACCGATCGAGTAGCCGAGCTGCACGAGGGCGCGCACCGCATCCTCGGCGCCAGCGCCCTTGGGCCCCGCACCGGCCAACGCGCTCCCACCGCCGAGCTGGAGGTCGTCGAGCTTGTCGGCGAGATCGAGGATGAGCTGGTCGGCCTTCCGCTTGCCGAGCCCGCGCACGCCCTGCAGCGTCGCCGCGTCCTTCTCCCGGATCGCGCGCACCAGCCGCTCGGCCGTGAGCGCCGAGAGCATGTTGAGCGCCAACTGCGGCCCGAACCCCTTGGCGTTGAGCAGCCGCTGGAAGACACGACGTTCGTGCACGCTCGCGAAGCCGAACAGCTGCCACCCGTCCTCCTTCACCACGAGGTGCGTGTGCAGCGTCACCCGCTCCTGCTCGCGCGGCAGCGACTCGTACACGCCGAGCGGAATCGAGACGAGGTACCCCACACCCCCGTCCGTGAGGAGCTCCACATGATCGAGCTCACGGGTGAGCAGCGTGCCGGTCAGCAGGGAGATCATCGCTGGCTGTTCGAGTGGACGTGTGGTTCGGCGAACTGCCGACCGCGGAGTGGACGTGTGGTTCGGCGAACTGCCGACCGCGGAGATGCGGGGGGACGCGAAGGGGCGCGGAGAAATGCCTTGGAAACAGACCTCTCCGTCCTCCGGTCCCCTCCGTTCCTCCGAAGTTCCGAGTCAGTTCAAGATCCTGAACAGACAAGGAAAATCGGAGGAACGGGGGGGGACCGGAGGACGGAGACGTCCTCGTTCAAAGTCAGTCCTCCGCGTCCCGTCGCGTGCCCCCGCATCTCCGCGGTCTGCAGTAAGACTGCAGTAAGACCGCGCACACCCGCATCACCGCCCGAGCGCACGCGCGATGAGCGCATCGGTCTTCGCTCGGAGCACGCACGCGAGTGCGATCGCGACACCGTCGGCGGCGTCGGCGGGGGTGGGGGGCGAGGCGAGGCGGAGGAGGCGCGTCACCATGAACGCGACCTGGTCCTTGGTCGCGGCGCCGACGCCGGTGATCGACTTCTTCACGTCGGCCGGCGAGTACTCGGTGATCGTCGCGCCGCTGCGGTGCGACGCCAGCAGCAGCGCGCTGCGCGCGTGGGCGAGCGTCACCATGCTCCGCACGTTCTTGCCGAGGAAGACCTGCTCGATCGCCACCACGTCGGGGCGGTGTCGCGCGAGCAGCTCGCCGGCGGCCTCGAAGAGATGATCGAGCCGCGCCGCGAACGGCGCATCGGCGCTGGTGCGCACGACGCCGCATTCGACGAGCACGGCGCCGCCGCGACCATCGTCGCGCACGACGCCGTAGCCGGTGACCGCGGTGCCGGGATCGAAGCCGAGTACGAGCACGCGTCCCGCCGCTCAGGCGCCCGCGAGCGCGTCCTCGGCGATGTCGAAGTTGCCCTCGACCTTCTGCACGTCGTCCAGGTCCTCGAGCGTCTCGAGCAGCTTGACCAGCTTCTGCGCGTCGTCGCCCTCGACGCGCACCGTCGTCATCGGGATCCACTCGAGCGCGGCGCTCTCGGGCTGCATGCCACGATCCACCAGCGCCTGCCGCACCGCGTGCAGTTCGGTCGGCTCGGTGGTGATGACGAACTGCTCGTCCTCGCGCGCGAAGTCGCTCGCGCCGCACTCGAGCGCGAGCTCCATCATGCTGTCCTCGTCACCGCTCGCCGGGAGATAGATGCGTCCCTGCCGGTTGAACAGGTACGACACCGAGTTCGACGTGCCGAGGTTGCCGCCGCCGCGCGTGAGCTTGGCGCGCACGTCGGCGACGGTGCGCGTCGGATTATCGGTGAGCGCCTGGATCATGAGCGCCACGCCGCCCGGGCCGTACGCCTCGTAGAGCGCTTCCTGGTAGTCGACGCCTTCGAGCTCGCCCGTCCCCTTCTTGATCGCGCGCTCGATGTTCTCCTTCGGCATCGACGACGCCCGCGCGTTCTCGACCGCGGTGCGCAGCCGCGCGTTCGCGCCGGGGTCACCCCCGCCGAACTTGGCGGCGACGGTGATCTCGCGGATGAGCTTCGTGAAGAGGGCGCCGCGCTTGGCGTCGGTCGCCGCCTTGTAGTGCTTGATCTGCTTCCACTTGGAATGGCCGGCCATGGCCACGCTCCTGCCGAATCGGGTGAAACCGTGCGTGGCCAATCTAACGCGACCGGCGCGCCGCCCGACGCGCACGGGGGCGCGTCATCGTCCGCGTGAGCCTCGCGCTCAGACGAGATCCTCGACCCGACCCGCCGCGGGTTCGATGTAGAGATCCGCGTGTGCGCCGCGCGTGGAGCGGTGCTTGAGCGCGTGCACCTCGAGCGCGCCGGCGACGTCGGGTGCGTCGTCGTGCAGCCCTTCGCGATGGACGGCGAGCACCACGTCGGCCACCTGCGCGATCGCGCCCAGCGCCGCGAAGTCGCCGAGCGCGGGACGCGGCGGTGGCCGGAACGCCGGGTTCACCGCGAGCGGCGCGGTGAGCAGCACCGCCGCGTCGCGCGCGACCGCCGCGCGCTTGGCGGCACGCACCGCCTGCGCCTGCGCCTCGGCCACCGGTCGAGGCGGGGCGTCGATGCCGGCGAGGCCATCGACGAGCACCAGCGGCGGCAGCACCTCGGCATCGTCGTCGAGGCGCGCGGCGAGTGCGGTCGCGTTGCCGGGTGCGATCTCGATGCGGAGCGGGAGCCCGGCCAGCACCGCGGCCGCATCGCGCAGCGCGCCGGCCTGCTCGCCGGTCAGGACGCCGCTCCGCATCGCGAGGTGCGTCACGCCGCTCTCGGCGCCCAGCAGCCGCTCCCAGAGCCGCTCGGGGCTCGCCTCGTGGCTGAGCACGAGCACCGCATGGCCCGCGACGGCGGCCCGCAGCGCGATGCCGAGTGCGAGCGCGGTCGTGCCGGCGCCCGCGTCGCCGCCGAGGACCGTCAACTCCCCGCGCCGGAGGCCGCCGGCGAGGAGCCGATCGAGCGACGGATAGCCGGTCGTGACGAGATCCGGCGCCGGGTGCGGGCGCTCGCCGGCGAGCCGGTGGACGAGTCGCGCGAGGACGGGATGCGGGGTCATGAGCGGAGGGCCGTGGGCGCGGGCAGGTCACGCAGGCGGGCGACGATCGCGACGAGCACGGCGTCGGCGGCGCCGTCGAGACGTGAGCCGCAGGCGCGACGGAGCGCCTCGAGCGCATCGGCTGCGGTGACCGCCGGCTCGTCCGCGATGACGGTACACGCCCGCAGCGCCGCGGTGCGCACCGCGGCCGGCAGCGCGAGCCCCTCGCACCACGCGCGCCCCGCGTCGCCACGCTGCCGCATCGCGTCGGGCGTCGGGCGATCCGCGGCGTCGCCGAGGCGCAGCACGGCCGCCCGCGCCACCATCCAGCACGCCATCACCGCGCCACGATCGGGCGAGTCCCGTGGAAGCGCCGTGGCGCGGTCGAGGAGCGGGGCGAGTTGCGCCAGCGCGGGCGGGCGTGCGACGTCGGCGACGGGCATGCGCCCAAGATATGCGGCGCCGTGGCGGCACCCGTCGCCCGTCCGCATCTCCTGCCGGGACGGTAACTTGCCGCCATGACCGCTGCGCAGAGGAGTGCTCCGCCCAAGGCCGTGCTCTGGGTGGACGACGAGTCCGACATGCTCGAGGCCCATCGGATCTTCCTGACGGAGAAGGGCTACGCCGTCGAGATGGCCCGGAACGCCGACGACGCCCTCGAACTCCTGCGGCGGCGCCCGTTCGATGTGCTCCTCCTCGACGAGCAGATGCCCGGCAAGCGCGGCCTCGAGGCGTGGCGCGACATGCAGGCGCTCGATCCCACGCTCCCGGTGGTCATGATCACCAAGAGCGAGGAGGACGCGACGCTGCGCGAGGCGCTGGGTGCGGCGGTCCACGATTACCTCGTCAAGCCGGTCAACCCGCGGCAGGTCCTCACCGCGATCACCCGCCTCCTCGACGGCAAGCGGCTCCGGCAGCAGGCGCTGGCGCGCGAGTTCGTCGAGCGCTTCCGCGCGCTCGAGATCGAGGGATACGGCAGCGACTGGCGCGGCTGGATCGAGCGCGTCACGGAGCTCACGCGCTGGGACGTCGCGCTCGACGAAGCCGGTGAGACGGGGCTGCGCGAATCGCTCGTGGGGCTCTATCCGGCGATGCGCCGCGAGTTCGCGAGCTTCATCCGCGAGCGCTATCCGCAGTGGCTCGCCGACCTCGCCGGCGACCGGCCACCGCTCTCGATCGACGTCGTCCCCGAGCACGTCCTCCCGGTGCTCAAGGAGAAGAAGGGCGTCGTCTTCGTCGTCGTGGACTGCCTGCGGCTCGACCAGTGGCTCGGCATCGCGCCGCTGCTCGGCGAGTGGTTCACGATGGACGTCGGCCACTACTTCTCGATCGTGCCGACGGCGACGCCGTACTCGCGGAACGCGCTCTTCAGCGGCCTCTTTCCGGGCGAGCTGGCGGCGATGCATCCGGACTGGTGGAAGGAGCGCGAGGACGAGTCGCTCAACCAGCACGAGCGCCAGCTGCTCGACCTGCAGCTGCGCGAACTCGGCCATCCGGTCCCCGTCCGCTACCACAAGATCAGCACGCCGAGCGAGGGCGAGGAGCTCGAGCGCAAGCTCGGGAGCGCCTTCGCGAACGAGGGCGTGTCGGCGTTCGTCTTCAACTTCGTCGATCTGCTGACGCACTCGCGCTCGGAGAACAACGTCGTCTACGAGGTCGCGAAGGACGAGGTCGCGCTGCGCGGCCTGACCCGCCAGTGGTTCGAGCGCTCGGCGCTCTTCTCGGTGCTCAAGGAAGCCGCGCGACGCTCGCTGACGGTGGTGCTCACGAGCGATCACGGCTCGATCCTCTGCCAGACACCGGCCACGGTCTTCGCGCGGCGCGACGCGACGCACAACCTGCGCTACAAGTTCGGCGAGGATCTCCGCGCCGAGCGCCCGGAGCAGGCGCTGCTCTTCACCAACAGCGACGCGTTGCGGCTGCCGCGGCGCGGCCTCGGCAAGCACACGCTGCTCGCCGCGAACGACTGCTACTTCGTCTATCCGACCAAGCTGCGCGAGTACCAGGGACGCTACCGCGGGGGCTTCTTCCACGGCGGCGTGAGCCCCGAGGAGATGGTGCTCCCGCTCGTGCGACTCGTCCCCCGCCGCTGATCGTGTACCGTCGTCTGGCCGCGGTGCTGCGCCCGCACTGGGCGCGACTGGTCGGTGTCGTCGCCGCGAACCTCGTCGTCGCGGTCCTCGACGTCCTCTCGCTCACGCTGCTGATCCCGTTCCTGCAGACGCTCTTCGGCGCGACGCGCACGAGCGTGCCGGGGAGCGGCGGAGCGGTGCAGGGGCTCCTCGACCGCGTGATCGGGGGGCTGCTCGACCCCGCCGACCCGCTCGGCTCGCTGCGCACGGTCTGCATCCTCATCCTCGGCGCCATCACGCTCAAGAACGTCGTGGCGTGGATCTCGGGGCAGCTCGGTGCGCGGTTGCAGGAGTACGTGACGCGCGACCTGCGCGACGCACTCTACCACCACCTGCTGCACCTGCCGCTCGGCTGGTTCCAGCGCATGAAGACGGGGCAGGTGCTCGCGCGCGTCCTCACGGACACGCAGCAGGCGCGCCAACTCGTCGTCGAGCTGGTGACGCGCTCGATCCAGAGTGCGGCGACGGTGCTGATCAGCGTCGTCTACCTGTTCGTCGTCGAGTGGAAGCTCGCCCTCGTCTCGCTCGTCGGCGCACCGGCGCTCATCGGCATGCTGCAGCCGCTGCTCAAGAAGCTGCGCAGGCGCAACCGCACGCTGGTGAACGAGTACGGCGAGATGACGAGCATCGTGCAGGAGACGGTGAACGGCGTGCGGCTCGTCAAGGCCAGTGCGGCCGAGGGGCACGAGGCGACGCGCTTCACCGACGCGAGCGGGCGCTACGCGCGGGCGATGACGCGCGTGACCGCCATCGGTGCGCTCGCGCAGCCGCTCACGGAGACGGCGGGCACCGGCGTCGCGGTGCTGGTGCTGCTCGTCGGCGCGCAGCAGGTGCTGGTGGCACGCACGCTCTCCGGCGAGACGCTCATCACGTTCCTCGTCGTCGTCCTCCGCATGCTGCAACCGCTCAAGCAGCTCTCGCAGGTGCCGGCCACCGCACAGGGGGCGCTCGCGAGCGCCGAGCGGATCTTCGAGGTGCTCGACGAGCGCACGGAACCGCAGGCGGACCGCGGCACGCTCCGGCCGACGACCGTGCGGGACGGACTCCGCTTCGAGGACGTGGCGTTCGCGTACGACCCGGCTGAGCCCGTGCTGCACGACGTCACCTTCGACGCGCCCCGGGGCGCGATCGTGGCACTCGTCGGTGCGAGCGGGGCGGGCAAGAGCACGCTCGTCGACCTCGTGCCGCGCTTCATCGAGCCGACCGCGGGACGCATCACCCTCGACGGCACGGACCTGCGCGACATCGCGCTGCCGGCGCTCCGCGCGCTCACCGGCATCGTGAGCCAGGACACGGTGCTCTTCAACGACACGGTGCGCGCGAACATCGCCTTCGGTGCACCGGCGCGGTACACCGACGCGCAGGTCGAGGCGGCGGCGCGCGCGGCGAACGCGCACCAGTTCATCTCGGAGCTGCCCCAGGGGTACGCGACGGTACTGGGCGAGCGCGGCACGCGGCTCTCCGGTGGGCAGCGGCAGCGCATCGCGATCGCGCGCGCGCTGCTCTCCGATCCGCCGATCCTCGTCCTCGACGAGGCCACCAGCGCGCTCGACACCGAGAGCGAGCGGCTCGTGCAGGAGGCGATCGACCGCCTGCTCGCGGGGCGGACCGTCTTCGTCATCGCGCATCGGCTAAGCACCGTCGAGCACGCGTCGCAGATCCTCGTGCTCGATCGCGGTCGCATCGTCGAGCGCGGTACGCACGACGCCCTGCTCGCGCAGCGCGGCGCGTATCACCGCCTGCATGCGATGCAGTTCCGCGAGGGGGCGTCGGTGGCGCTCGGGAGCGGGGCATGACGCGCGTCGTCGCGGTTCTCCCCACGCGTGCGTGGTCGGTCGAGGCGCGCATCCTCCTCGAGCAGCTGCGCGGGCTCGCGCGGCACGGCATCGGCGTCGCCGTCGCCACGCCGTCGGGCGGCGCCGTCGCGCAGGCGGCGGCTGCGATGACGCTCCCCTCGCTCGACTTCGATCCCGGCGATGCGGGCTGGTGGCGTGCCGGCGCGCTGCTCGGCGAGCTGCTGCGCGAGGCCCGTGCCGACGCGCTCCTCGTCGCCGACGAGGCGACGCACCTGGCCGCCGCACGCGCCGTGCGGCGCGTCGAACACGGCGTCGTCTTCCGACGTGTGCCGGCGGGCGTCGCGCTCGCGTCGTCGCTCCGTACGCGCCTCGCCGCACGCCTCGCGCCGACGTGGCTCGTGCACGCCACGCCCGCCGATGCCGAGGGCACGGCGCCGGTCGTCGGCGTGCGCGGGCACATCGTCGCGCCGCTCGGCGTCGACGCTGCGGTGCTTCGCGCGGCGCCGCCGGTGCCCGTGCCGCTGGGCGCGCGGTCGCTGGTGCTCGTCGTCGATCGCGCGTCACGACGTGCGACGAGCAGCGCGATCCGCACCGTCGCCGCGCTGCGCCGTCGCGGCCATCCGTGGCGGATCACCTGCGTCGGCGAGCCGTACGACGACGCCGAAGTGCGGCTCCACGGCACCGCCGTCGGCCTCGGTGACGCACTGCAGCTCGTCGGCGCACCGATCGATCGCGCGGCGCTCGTCGCCGGTGCCGACGCGGTCTGGGTCGTCGCCGATCACGACGATGGCGGGCTCGCGGTGCTCGAGGCGATGGCACTCGGTCGTCCCGTGCTCGTCACCCGCGGCACGCTCGGCGAACGGTACGTCGATCACCCGCTGACGGGCCTCGTCGTCGAACGAGACGACGAGATGGGGACCGCCGCGATCCTCGCCACCCTCGACGACGACGACGTGCGCGAGGCGCTCGGCGATGCGGCGCGCGAGGCGCACGACGCGCAGCATGCGAGCACCGACATCACCGCCGCGCTCGCGACCGCGGTGGCGCGTGCCGGCGACGCCCGCGCCGTCGCCTGATGCACGCCGCATGACCACCAGGCGTCCGACGCTGCAGCATCGGATCGAGTACGTCGCGCTCCGCGCCGTCATCGCGCTGCTCTCGCTCGTGCCGATCCGCGTCGCCGCGGGCTTCGGCGGGTGGCTCGGGCGCCTGGCGTACCGGCCCTTCGGGATCCGCGCGCGGACCGTCGAAGCACAGGTGCGTTTCGCCTTTCCGCACTTCACCGAGGCCGAGGTGGTGCGCACCGCGCGCGAGGCGTTCGACAATCTCGGACGCACGGCGATCGAGTCCGCCGTGGTCGCGGCCGGCGGGCCGCGCGCGATCGCCGACTACTGCCGCATCGAGGGGATCGAGCATCTCGAGGCGGCGCGTGCGGCGGGGCGCGGTGCGATCGTCGTCGCGGGCCATGCCGGCAATTGGGAGCTGGGCGGTGCGACGATCGCCGCGCACGGCTTCCCGCTCGTCGCCGTCGCACGACACATGGGCAATCCGCTCTTCGAGCGCTATCTCACGCGCGTCCGCGAAGCGTCGGGACTCGAGATCGTCTTCGACGATCAGGCGGTCCGCGCCGTGCCGCGTGCGTTCAGGAGCGGCGCGTTCATCGGGCTGCTCGCCGATCAGGGCGTGCTCGGCCTCGCGAGCACGTTCGTGCCGTTCTTCGGGCGACTCGCGAAGACGCCGCGCGGGCCCGCCGTCTTCGCGCTGCGGTACGGGGTGCCCGTGCTGTTCGCCATCTGCGTGCGCGACGAGCGCAAGCGGCCGCGCCTGCTCGTCGTGCCGATGCCCGTCGAGGTCACCGGTGACCGCGAGGCCGACACCGATCGCTTCGTCGCCGACTACTCCCGACGGCTCGAAGCGCACGTCACGCGTTATCCGGGGCAGTATTTCTGGCAGCACCGTCGCTGGAAGCGGCAGCCAGAGGGCGCCCCGCCGCTCCCGCCCGGCCTCTGACATCGCCGACCGCACGCCGACCGCCGACCGCCGACCCTCGTCGTCATGTCGATCACCGCTGCCACACCCGACGCGCACGCCGACCTGCAGACCGACGCCTTCGCCGCGGCGCGCGCGCGCGAGTACGCGTGGATGTCGGAACCCGGTGCGGCGACGTATCTCGACCACGCCTCGACCGGCGCGATCCCCGCGAGTGCGGCCGCGGCGCTCGAGCGCTACGCGCGATTGCGGCATCGCCCGCAGGAGTTGCGCGCCGAGCACTTCTTCCCGGTGCTGACGCGCAGTCGCGAGCTCGTGGCGACGCTCATCGGTGCGACGCCGTCCGAGATCGCGCTCGCGACCAACACGACGCACGGCATCAACCTCGCCGCATTCGCGCTGCCGCTCGGGGCGGGTGACGTGATCCTGATGCCCGACGGCGAGTTTCCCGCCAACGTCTTCCCCTGGCTCGTGCGCGCGCGGCGCGTCGGCGCGACAGTGGTGCGACTGCCGCTCGTGGATGGCGTGCCGGACGAGGCGGCGCTGCTCGAGGCGATCGCGACGCACCCGCGCGTACGTGGCGTCGCGGTGAGCTGGGTGAGCTTCTGGAGCGGCGCGCGACTCGACCTCGCGGCGATCGGCACTGCGTGTCGTGCTCGCGGTGCGTGGTTCGCCGTGGACGCGATCCAGGGGCTCGGCGCCGTCCCGCTCGACGTGCGCGCGGCGCACGTCGACGTCCTCGCGTGCGGCGCGCAGAAGTGGCTGCAGTCGCCGTGGGGCACCGCCTTCGCCTACGTGCGCCGCGAGCTCGTCACGCAGCTCGAGCCGCCGGTCGTCGGCTGGATGGCCACCGTCGGGAGCGAGGATCTCTCGTCGATGTGCCACTACACCGACGCGTGGTTCGACGACGCACGCCGCTTCGAGCAGATCACCTTGCCCATGCACGACTTCGCGGCGATGAACGAGTCGCTCGCGCTCTTCCAGGCGCTCGGACCGGCGCGCGTGGGCCGGCACCTCGGCGCACTCGGCGATCAGGTCGTCGCATGGGCCGACGCGCATCCGGCGGTGCGGCTCGTCACGCCGCGCGACCGGGGGCGCCGAGCGGGCGTCTTCGCCTTCGTGCCACCCGATGTCGCGGCCCGCTCCGATCGGCTGCGTGCAGCCGGCGTCGTGCATTCGGTGCGCGAGGGGTGCATCCGCCTGTCACCCCACTGGTACACGACACCGGCGGAACTCGCCCACGCGCTCACGCTGCTGGCGGACGGGTGACAGTGCGCGACGCGCGTGCCATCATGCATCGCTCCCACGACACCTCCGACCTGTTCGCACCATGACGATCCGACGCCTCGCTCCGCTCGTCGCGCTCCTCGCCGCCGCCCCGCTCGCCGCGCAGCACGCCGTCGAAGGCGCAGCAGCGCAGGCCGCCGTGACCGCGGCACCGCCCGCGCAGCAGATCGCCGGTGCCGTGCTCCCGCTCCCGGCCGAACTGCGCGACGGCGCGACGGTGCTCGGCTACGATGGCAGCGGCGCGCTCGTCACGCTGCGCGCCGGCACGAACGACATGCACTGCCTCGCCGACGATCCGCGCGATGCGGAGACGTTTCACGTCGCCTGCTACCACAAGGCGATGGAGCCGTTCATGGCGCGCGGTCGCGCACTGCGCGCTGCCGGCACCAAGGGCGATCAGGTGGACAGCGTGCGCTTCCGCGAGATCCGACGCGGACGGCTCGCGATGCCGCGGGGGGCGTGGTCGCTCTACTCGCTGACCGGCAAGGCGACCGGCTGGGATGCCACGACCGCGACGCTCACCGGCGCGCGTCCGCTCTTCGTGCTCTACATGCCGTTCGCCACGGTGCAGTCCACCGGCGTGAGCGCCAGGCCGGGCAAGGGGCCGTGGCTCATGTATCACGGCACGCCCAAGGCGCACCTGATGATCACGCCGACGATGTGATCGGGCGGCGCACGCGATCCGTCGCGTGCGCGCCTGCGGTGCCATGAAGCGACGCACCTTCCTCCTCACGGGACTCGGCGCGACGGGCGCGCTCGTCCTCGGCTGGGGGCTGCTCCCGCCGCGCCAGCGCCTCACCGCGTCGGAACCGCTGCCGTTGCGCGACGGCGACGTGCCGCTCAATGGCTGGGTCGCCATCGGCACCGACGGCGTCGTCACCGCCTTCATGCCGAAGGCCGAGATGGGGCAGGGGATCCACACCGCGCTCGCGATGCTCCTCGCCGAGGAGCTCGATGCCGACTGGGCGACGATGCGCGTCGCGCACACGCCGATCGACACCATCTACGGCAACGTGTCCGTGGTGGTGGACGGACTGCCGTTCCATCCCGACGGCGTGAACGTGCTCAAGCGCACCGTGTCGTGGATCACGGCCAAGGCGATGCGCGAGGTCGGGATCATGATGACCGGCGGCTCGTCGAGCGTGAAGGACTGCTGGACGCCGATCCGTCTCGCCGGTGCGACGGCGCGCGCGCAGCTCGTGGCGACGGCCGCACGCACCTGGAACGTCCCGGTCGATGCGTGCCGCACGGAGAAGGGGCGCGTCATCGCGCGCGACGGCCGCACGCTCGGCTACGCGACGCTCGTGTCGTCGCACGCACCGCTCGCACGTCCGGGCACCGTGACGCTCAAGGCGCCGGCGGCGTACACGCTCGTCGGCACGCCGGTCCGACGCCTCGAAGGCACGGCCAAGGCGCGCGGCCGCGTACCCTTCGGCATCGACGAACGGCTGCCGGGCATGCTGCACGCCGCGGTGCTGCACTGTCCCGTGCTCGGTGGGCGCGTGGCCCGAGTGGACGATGCCCGTGCGAAGGCGATGCGTGGCGTGCGCGCCGTCGTCACGGTGCCACCGCGCCTGGGTTCGACCGGCGGCGTCGCGGTGATCGCCGACGACACGTGGCGCGCCGAACAGGCGCTCGCGGCGCTCGACGTCACGTGGGACGAAGGCGACGCGGCGCGCGTGTCGTCCGCGGACGTGGAGCGTGCGCTCGACACGGGGCTCGCCGCCGATCCAGACTGGACCTATCGCGACCTCGGTGACGCACCGGCCGCGATCGCGGGGGCGACGACGATCCTCGAGGCGACGTACCGCGCGCCCTACCTCGCGCATGCGCCGATGGAGCCGATGAATTGCACGGTGCTCGCGCGCCCCGAAGGCGCCGACGTGTGGGTCGGCACGCAGGTGCCCGGCATCGCGCGCGACGCCGTCGCCGACGTGCTCGGTCTCGAGGCGCGGCAGGTGGTGATCCACGAGCGCTTCATCGGGGGCGCATTCGGGCGACGGCTCGAGGTCGACTTCATCGCGCAGGCCGCGGCGATCGCGAAGGCGGTGCAGGGGACGCCCGTGCAAGTGCTGTGGAACCGCGCCGAGGACACGCGCCACGATCTCTATCGTCCGGCCTGTGCCGCACGCTTGCGTGCCGGCCTCGATGCGACCGACCGCCTCGTCGGCTGGCATGCGCATTCCGCGTCGCAGGCACCGACGGTCGAGTACGCGCGTCGCGTCTTCGACATCGGCGTACCGGGTCCCGACAAGACGACGACCGAAGGGAGCTACGACGTGCGCTACGAGTTCCCCGCGGTGCGCGTGACGCACGCGCGTGTCGAACTCCCGGTGCCGGTCGGCTTCTGGCGCGCAGTCGGACACTCGCACCACGCCTTCTTCACCGAGTCGTTCGTGGACGAGGTGGCGCACGCCGCACGCACCGATCCGCTCGCGTTCCGGCGTGCGCTCCTCGCGCGGCATCCGCGGCAGCGCGCGGTGCTCGACCGGCTCGCGACGGAATCGCGCTGGGGCACGCCGACGACTCCCGCGCCCGACGGCGCCCCGGTCGCGCGCGGCCTCGCCTTCCACCAGAGCTTCGGCACGTCGGTCGCGCAGGTGGCCGAGGTCTCGCTCGGGCCCGACCGCGTGCCGCGCGTGCATCGCGTGGTGGCGGTGGTCGATTGCGGCCTCGCCGTGAATCCCGCGCACATCGCGCAGCAGGTCGAGGGCGCGATCGTCTTCGGGCTCTCGGCCGCCTTGCACGGCGCGATCACGCTCGACCGCGGCCGCGTGCGCGAGGGCAACTTCGATGCGTATCGCATGCTCCGCATCGCCGAGGCGCCGCGCGTCGAGGTGCACGTGATGCCGAGTCTCGAGCCGCCCGAGGGACTCGGCGAACCCGGTCTGCCACCGATCGCACCGGCGGTCGCGAACGCCGTCTTCGCGCTCACCGGCCAGCGCCTGCGGACGTTGCCGCTGCGCGTCGCCCCCGACCCCGCGACCACATGATCACGCTCGACGTGGACGGCCGCACGCACATGCTCGACATCGAGCCCGCGATGCCGTTGCTGTGGGCCCTGCGCGACGTGCTCGGCGACACGGGCGCCAAGTTCGGCTGCGGCGCCGCGCTGTGCGGGGCGTGCACGGTCCACGTCGATGGCCGTCCCGTGCGCGCCTGCGTCACGCCCGTCTCGGCGGTGCAGGGGCGCACCATCGTCACCATCGCCGGCGTGTCGGGCCCCGTCGCCGATGCCCTGTTCGCCGCATGGGAGTCGCTCGACGTGGTGCAGTGCGGCTACTGCCAGCCGGGGCAGATCATGTCCGCCTGCGCGCTGCTGACCGCCATGCGTGCACCGTCGGATGCCGACATCGATGCGGCGATGTCGGGCAACCTCTGCCGCTGCGGTACCTACCAGCGCATCCGCGCCGCGATCCACACCGCCTCCGCACACCTCCTCCCACCCGACGGACGCGACGAACTGCCACTGCCTTGAACGCGACGAGCGCGACGGCGCGACGAACTGCAACTACCATGGAACGCGACGAGCGCGACGACGCGACGAACTTCGAGCGCGTGACTCGGACACCCGTGCGATGGGCAGACGAAAAAATCCTTGATGGGTTCCGAGTGCACCGACGCTCCGGTGCGCGCACCGATCCCGTCGCGTCCGTCGCGTCGTCGCGTCCGTCGCGTTCAGGGCAGTTGCCGTTCGTCGCGCCCGTCGCGTCCGTCGCGCCCGTCGCGCGGGTCAGGGGATGACGCGGACGAGTCCGTAGTCGCGGGCGCCCTTGCGCAGCAGGAGGTGGCCGCCGCGGAGGAGGCGGTCGGTGCGGAGTGACGTGTCGGCCGGCGAGAGCTTGCCGCCGTTGATGGTGAGCCCGCCCTGCTGCAGCAGGCGTCGCGCGGCGCCCTTGGACTCGGTGAGCCCCGTCGCGGTGAAGAGGGCGAGCACGTCGAGGGTGCCGTCGTCGGCCGCGGTCACCGACGTGAACGGCACCTCGCGCGCGAGTGCGGCGAGGGCATCGTCGGAGAGCGTCGCGGGGTCGCCCTTGCGGAAGAGCAGCACCGCGAGCTCCTCGGCGGTGCGCGCCGCGTCGGCGCCGTGGATGAGCGTCGTCACCTCGCGCGCGAGGACGCGCTGCGCCTCGCGCTGCTCGGGGGCGGACTGCGTGGTCGCGTCGAGCGCCTCGATCGTCGCGCGGTCGAGGAGCGTGAACGTGCGCAGCCAGCGTCCGACGTCGCGGTCGTCGGACTGCAGGAAGAACTGATGGAAGGCGTACGGCGTCGTGCGCGCGGCGTCGAGCCAGACGGCGCCCGCCTCGCTCTTGCCGAACTTGGTGCCGGCCGCCGTCGTCATCAGCGGGAGCGTCACACCGTGCGCCTCGATGCCGTGCAGCTTGCGCACCAGCGTCGTCCCCGCGGTGATGTTCCCCCACTGGTCGCTCCCGCCCACCTGCAGCGTCACGCCGTGGCGACGATGCAGCTCGGCGAAGTCGTGCGCCTGCAGCAGCATGTACGAGAACTCGGTGAAGCTGATCCCGCTCTCGCTCGCCATGCGGCTCGAGACCGAGTCCTTCTGCAGCATGTAGTTCACGGTGAAGTGCTTCCCCGTGTCGCGCAGGAAATCGAGCAGCCGCAGCTCGCGCAGCCAGTCCCCGTTGTCCACCAGCAGCGCCCCGTGCGGCCCGTCGAAGTCGAGCACGCGCGCGAGCTGCGCACGGATCGCGGCGACGTTGGCGTCGATCTCCTCGCGCGTCCGCAACGACCGCTCGGCGCTCTTGCCGCTCGGGTCGCCGATCAGCCCCGTGCCACCGCCCACGAGCGCGACCGGCCGATGCCCCGCACGCTGCAGGTGCACGAGTGCCATGATCGCCACCAGGTTCCCCGCGTGGAGCGAGTCGGCGGTGGGATCGAAGCCGCAGTAGCCGGCGACGCGTGACGACGCGAGCGCGACGGCGACGCCGTCGGTCTGCTGGAAGAGGAGCCCGCGCCACGCGAGCTCGGCGAGGAAGTCGATCGAGGTACCGGACATGGTGCCAAAATAGCGCCGATCGGTCGCGATCAGGCCCGCCGCGGGAACGAGCCCCCGGAACACTGCGACTCGGCGTCAGCCGAGCGTCAGTCAGGCACCCATGCGTCGCTGTCCAGCGTCAGCGCAGCGTCATTCGCAATGCGGCAAGTCACGATGCGTGAAGCGGTTGACGCACGTCCGCGGCCGCGCACTAGCTTGCCTGCGTGCCCGCATCCTCGACCTCGCGCCTCGCGCGCCTGCTGCAGCATCGCCTCGTGCGGCCGATCGTCCTCGTCGGCCTCGCCGGTGCCGCGTTCGGCACCGGCGCGCTCGTCGCCGGCTGGAGCCTCGTCTGCGCGAACGGCCAGTGCCCGAACGCCGCCGCGCTCGACGGCTACACGCCGCGACAGACGTCGCGCCTCTACGCCATCGACGGCCGCTTCCTCGCGGAACTCGGCCTCGAACGACGCACCGTCACGCGACTCGCCGACGTCCCCGCGATCGTGCGACAGGCCTTCATCACCACCGAGGACAAGCGCTTCTACGCGCATCCGGGCATCGACTTCGTCCGCATCTTCGGCTCGGTCGCCGCGAACGTCGTGCGCGGCGGCTTCGCGCAGGGCTTCAGCACGATCACCATGCAGCTCGCGCGCAACATCTTCCCCGAACGGCTGACGCGCGAGAAGTCGGTCGTGCGCAAGCTGCGCGAGGCGAAGGTCGCGCTCGACATCGAGCGACGCTACACGAAGGACCAGATCCTCGAGCTGTACCTCAACCAGATCTACTTCGGCAACGGCGCCTACGGCGTCGAGTCGGCGAGCCAGCGCTACTTCGGCAAGAGCGTGCGCGATCTCGTGCTGCCGGAAGCCGCGCTGCTCGCCGCGCTCCCCAAGGCCCCCGAGCGCTACAACCCGCGCCGCAACCCGGATCGCGCGATCCAGCGGCGCAACGTCGTCGTCGAGCTCCTGCGTCGCGACGGCCGCATCGGCGACGCCGAGGCCTCGCTCGCGCGCGCCTATCCGCTGCTGCTCGCGCAGCGTGGCGAGGCGGGCGACGTCGCGCCGTACTTCGTCGAGTGGGTGCGTCGCCAGCTCGACGAACAGTTCGGCCGGCAGCTCTACGAGCAGGGGCTCCGCGTCTACACCACCGTCGACATCGACATGCAGCTCGCCGCCGAACGCGCGCTCGAGGCGCAGCTGTCGGCGATCGAGGGTGGCAAGTACGGCCCGTATCGCCATCGCACGTACGAGCAGTACGTCGGCCGCGGCGACGACGACGAACGCACCGTCGCCGGCCGCACGCCGTACCTGCAGGGCGCCTTCGTCGCGATCGATCCCGTGACCGGTGGCGTGCGTGCGATGGTCGGTGGTCGCGACTACGACGACTCCAAGTTCAACCGCGCCACGCAGGCGCTCCGCCAGCCCGGCTCGACGTTCAAGCCGATCGTCTTCGCCGAGGCGATCCAGGAAGGGCACACCACCACCGAGGGCGTGCTCGACGCGCCGATCAGCGTCCCGCAGTCGGGCGGCGGCACGTGGACGCCGCAGAACTACGACGGCCGCTCCATGGGCGGCATGACGCTGCGCCGCGCGCTCACGCTGAGCCGCAACCAGGCGACGATCCGCCTCGGCATGCAGCTCGGCGAACGCAACGTCATCGGCCTCGCGCAGCGTCTCGGCCTGAGCACGACGCTCCCGCCCTATCCCTCGCTCCACATCGGGTCGGCCGACGTCTACCCGCTCGAGATGATCGGCGCCTACACCGCCTTCGCCGCCAACGGCGTCCGCGCCAGGCCCACCGGCATCGTGCGCGTCGAGGACAGCAAGGGGAACGTGCTCTGGACGCCGCAACCCGCGCGCACCGCGGTGCTCGCACCGGCCGAGGCGTGGCTCGTCACCGACATGCTCAAGGACGTCGTGCGCCGTGGCACCGCCTATCGCGCCGTGTGGGGCGCGGGCTTCACCCATCCCGCCGCCGGCAAGACCGGCACCACCAACGACGGCGCCGACGTCTGGTTCATCGGCTACACGCGCGATCTCGTCGCCGGTGTCTGGATCGGCCTCGATCGTCCGCGCACGATCAAGCCGAACGCGCAGGGCGGCGACCTCGCCGCGCCGGCATGGACGGCGTTCATGAGCGAGGTGGTGCGCCGACGTGGTGCGCCCGGCGACTGGGGACGTCCCGCGTCGCTGCTCGCCGTCCCCGTCGATCGCATCACCGGACGGCGCGCCGGTCCGCTCTGCCCGCCCGAGCGTGTCTACATCGACTACTTCGTGCAGGGCACCGAGCCGATCGAGGAGTGCGACGGTTCGATGCCCGGCGCGGTGGTGGACAGCACCGGCGCCGTCGATCCGCTCGCCGGTCCACCCGCCGTGCCGGGCGCTCCGCCCGCACCGGCGCGTCGTCGTGCCGCGGCCGACAGCGCGAATCCGTTCCGTCTCCCCTGACGCCGCGCGCGTCGCACCCCGCATCTCCTCCCGCACCGCCTCGCACCATGGCCGAGCCGAGCGTCCTCTACCGCGCCGCGTGGGTCCTTCCGATGGCGACCAAGCCGATCGAGAACGGCTGCGTCATCGTCACCGGCGACAGGATCGATTTCGTCGGGTCCTACCACGACGCGCCACGTCACGCGAACGTGGTCGACCTCGGCGACGCGGCGATCATGCCGGGCCTCGTGAACGTGCACACGCACCTCGAGCTCACCGCGATGCGCCATGCGCTCGAGGGGCTCGACTTCTTCGAGTGGATCCGCACGCTCACGCGGATCCGCAAGGAGGTCCTCTCGAGCTCGGGCGACGTGCGGGCGAGCGCGCGCGTCGGCATCGCCGAAGGGTTGACGCGCGGCATCACGACCTACGCCGACACCGCCTCCATGGGCGCGTCGGTGCTCGAGGGGCTGCGCGACATGCAGGTGCGCGGGATCGTCTACCAGGAATCGTTCGGCCCCGATCCCGATCCGTTCACCACCGTCGAGCCGGCGATCCGACGCCTGCGTCAGCAGGTCGCCGAGATGCGCGGGCGGCAGACCGAGATGGTGCGCGTCGGGATCTCGCCGCACGCGCCGTACTCCGTGTCGGTGCCGCTCTACAAGACGATCGGCACCTGGGCGGCGCAGCAGAAGCTCCCGGTCGCCGTGCACCTCGCCGAGAGCGAGGCCGAGCATCGTTTCGTCAAGCGCGGCGATGGCCCCTTCGCCGATTACTGGCGCGAGCGCAACCTCGATCCGGCGGCGAGCAAGGCGCGGTCGCCGGTGTCGCTGCTGGAACAGTCGTACATCCTGCGGCTCAAGCCGCTCGTGATCCACGCGGTGCACATCGACGCCGAGGACGCGTACACGCTCGCGCGCCACGGCTGCCAGATCGCGCACTGCCCGGTCTCGAACGCGCGCTTCGGCCACGGCATCGCGCCGTGGGTGCTCTGGCGCGAGCACACGCTCAACGTCGCCATCGGCACCGACTCGGTGGCGGCCAACAACCGCATGGACGTCCTCGGCGAGGCGCGCATCGCGCAGCTTCTGACCGCCGGCTACGAGCGCAACGCGGGGCTCATGGGGGCCGCCACCGCGCTCAAGATGGCGACGCTCAACGGCGCGGCGGCGCTCGGCATTCCCGAGCAGGCCGGCGCGATCCTCCCCGGTTACCAGGCCGACCTCTCGGTCTGGAGCCTCGACGCTTGGTCGGCGCGCCCCGTGCGCGACCCGTACGACGTCATCCTCCACGGGCTCGCCGGCAGCGAGGCGCGGATGACGATGGTCGCCGGGGAGGTGCTCTGGCTCGACGGGCGCCACCTCGCCTACCGGCGTCGCGACGAGGATCGTGGCCGCATCGACCGGCTCGGTCGGCAGCTCATGGAAGCGCGCGTGACCTGCCCGATCTGACACTGCGCGGCGCGGTGCGGCGCGGGCCCGCCTCCGCCGCGCGGCGCACGTCGCTATCTTGCGTCGGACCCTCCGACGCCTCGCCGCCATGACCACCGCCCAACCCGACGGACGCACACAGCACATCTGGCGTGACGGGCGGCTGGTCGCTTGGGACGAAGCCACGATCCACGTCATGAGCCACGTGGTGCACTACGGCTCGAGCGTGTTCGAGGGGATCCGCTGCTACGAGACGCCGACGGGCGGCGCGATCTTCCGCGGACGCGAGCACATGCGTCGTCTCGTGGACAGCGCGCGCATCTACCGCATGCCGCTCCGCCACACGGCCGAGACGCTCGTGCAGGCCGCGGTGGACACGGTCGTCGGCAACGGGCTGTCGCACTGCTACCTGCGCCCGCTCGTCGTGCGCACCGGCGAGCAGATGGGGGTCCTCCCCCCGACGGCGCCGGAGACGCTCGAGACGTTCATCATCGCGTGGAACTGGGGCGCGTATCTCGGCGGCGACGCACTGGAGCAGGGCGTGGACGTCTGCGTCTCGAGCTGGCGGCGGGCGGCACCGGACACCTTCCCCACGCTCGCCAAGGCCGGCGGGAACTACCTCAACTCCCAGCTGTCCAAGATGCAGGCCAGACTCGACGGCTACGTCGAGGGGATCATGCTCGACGCGCAGGGGCTCGTGGCCGAGGGGAGCGGCGAGAACCTGTTCGTCATCCGCGACGAGGTGCTCTACACCGCGCCACTCGCCGCGTCGATTCTCGGCGGCATCACGCGCGACACGGTGATGACGCTCGCCCGCGACCTCGGCTACGAGGTCCGCGAGCAGGCGGTGCCGCGCGAGTTCCTCTACATCGCCGACGAACTGTTCTTCACCGGAACCGCCGCCGAGATCACGCCGATCCGCAGCGTGGACCGGATCCCCGTCGGTACCGGACGCCCGGGCCCCATCACCCGCGCGATCCAGCAGGAGTACCTCGGTATCGCCACCGGGCGGATCGAGGATCGGCACGGTTGGCTCACGCCGGTGGGCGAGACCGTGGGAGCAGGGCGGTGAGGCCTCGCCGGCCCGCCGCGATGACGGCACCGCGTCCCATGCGCGGCGCGCGCGACGGCCACCCCGCCCGTGGGTGCCGACCGCTCGGTCCGTCGTCGTCGGCCGCCGGCGTCCATCACACCGCCTCCCGTCACCGTCCCGGTGCGGGAGGCGTTCCACTTTCGGGAGGGAGGATCGGTCCGTGATGGTCGGCTGCCTCGCACTGAACGCCTCGTACGAACCGCTCACGCTCGTCCCCATGCGACGCGCGGTGCGACTGCTGCTCGACGGCAAGGCGGAGATCGTGGAGGCCGACGACGGCGCCGTGGTGCGCTCGGAGAAGCTCGCCTTCCCGCGCCCGCAGGTGATCCGTCTGACGAAGTTCATCCACGTGCCGCGTCGCTTCCGCCGGCAGGTGACGAACACCTTCCTCTTCGCGCGCGACGGCTACCGCTGCCAGTACTGCGGTCGCCTGCAGGGCGAACTCAAGCCGCGCGAGCAGCTCACCCGCGACCATCTGATCCCGATGTCGCGCGGGGGGCTCAACGAGTGGAACAACGTCGTCACCGCCTGCAGCCCCTGCAACACGCGCAAGGCGAACCGCATGCCGCACGAGATCGGGATGCACCCGATGACCGTCCCGACCGAGCCGCACTTCGTGCACCTGTCGTGGGCGGTCCGACGCCTCACGCCCAAGCAGTCCAAGTACATCCGCACCTTCTACGGCGACGCGATGCTCGCCGAGCTGCGTCGGATCGAGACGCACGGCGGCTCCGGCACCCCGCTTCCCGCCGACCCGGTCGCGTGACGCTTCGCGCGTTCCGGTCCGGTGCCGGGACGGCTGCTGGATAGCGGACTTTCCGGTTCCATGCCGGAACAGCCGATGGACGGCAGGCAACAACAGGAAAACACAGGCAAGGACAGGACTGCGAATACCTCAAGGATTCGCAGTCCTGTTTCTTTGGTGCCTGTCTATTGGTTGGCTTTTTCTTGAGATGCAGCCACACGCAGCCCTGCTGTTGGCAGTCCTGTCGTTGCCTGTCGTTCCTGTCGTTGCCTGCCGTTCCCTTGCCGTATGCGATCTTCACCGTGCACCGGACGCGCCGCTACTCCGCCCGGAAGATCGCCGAGCGCGCCGCGTAGGTGCGGCGCTCGCCGCCGAGGAGCCGTGCGAGGAGGCCGCGCATCGTGCGGCCGATCGTGCTCCCCGCATCGCGCTCGCCGGGTGTGCCGCGCAACCATCGCTCGACTTCGTCGAGATCGCGGACGCTGAGCACTTCGATCTCGAGCGACGCTTCGTAGTAGTAGCGTCGCCCACGCTTCATCGGCGGGGCGCCGATGCGGTACGGGCGGTCGATGAACGCCTCCATCTCCGCCACCGTGTCGAAGCGCCCCGTGCGCGTCGGTCGATCGCCGATCACGCGGTACGTGTCGTACTTCCGGTCGAGCGGATCGAAGCGGACGACGACGTCCCACTCGACCGCGGCATCGCGCACGTTGTTGAACCGCTCGTCGCGCCAGAGTTCGCAGCGGAAGTGGAGTCGCGCGGGGAAGCCGCTCCGGAGCAGCTCGCGGAGGTCGGCATCGGCGAGCACGCGGCTCGCGACGATCTGCGGCCCGTCACCCTGCCCGGCGCGTGGGCCGAGCACCAGGTCGAGCCGCGCGTCGCCCTGGGCCCGGGCCGCCGGTGCTCGCAGCGTCGCCGCGGTCATCGCCAGCATCAGCGCCACGCCGATGCGCACGCAGACGCGTCGCATCGCCGCGAGGACGCGCGCCACCTGCCGCGCGTGCGCATGGCATGCAAGGACACCGATCGCGGGGCGGGGCAGCGCCACGGGTGGAGCGTGCGCCACTAGAACCGCCGCACCAGCCGCAGGAAGACGTTCGCCGCCGGTGACGGGGTGCCGAGCGCCTTCGCGATGTAGATGCCGCCCTGGTAGAGCTCGAGCCCCACGCCGATCGACGCGTGCAGCGACTCGAGCCCGCTCGGCGCGCCGGGCACGGGCGGACGCGGCGTGCGCGGATTGACCAGCCAGCCGCGCCCCACGTCCGCGAACGCGACCCACCCCGCCGCGCCGGATCGATCGGTGCGCACGAACCGCGGCGCGTCGAGCAGGTCCACCAGCCAGCGGATGTCGTGGCGATAGTCGATGCTCGCGAGCAGCGCGCGATCGCACAGTGCCGGTGACCCCGCGATCCCGATGCCGGGCGCGCCGCACTGCAACCGATCCGGAACGGTGAACTGGCGCCGGAAGTCGAAGCCGGGCATCGCGCCCGGCCCGCTCAACGACAGGCGCCGCTGCAGCGGGAGCGGATCGCCGTGCAGCCACCCCGCGGCGAAGATGCGCGCGTTGACCTGCGAACCGGGCGACAACCGCACGTAGCGGCGCAGGTCGAACTCGACGCGTCCGTAGCCGATGTCCACCGGTCCCGCGGTCGGACCGGTCGCCGGCGGTACGGGGCCGTCCGCGAGCACGATCGGCTGCTCGCCACGCCCGTACTCGTAGCGTCCCTGCAGCCACCAGCCGGTGCGTGGCCGCAGCGGATCCGAGCGCGTGTCGTACGACACGCCGAGCGTGCCGATGCGCCAGTCGCCCTCCTCGAACTGCGGATTCGGGCGCCACGGTTCGTCGGCACGCCAGAGCGAGAGCGGATCGAGCGTGCGACGCGGATGCCAGTGTTCCTGTCGCAGCGCGAGGCCGATGCGCCACGCGCGGCCGTCCTGCCATCCCGCCTCGACGGCGCCGCCATGGCGTTCGAAGTAGTCGCGGTAGTCGCTCGTGAACAGGAACGACGCGAGCCCCACCTCGACGTCGCCGAGCTGCCAGTCCTCGACCGGTGCCACCACGTCGAAGACCCGCCCGCCGAGCGTGAACGCGCGCTCCTGCCCGAACCGCGCCTCGACGCGTGCATCGTGGCCGATGTTCTCGCCGCGCCACTCGAGCCGATCACCGGTGCGCAGCACGGCGAACGCATCGAGCGCCACCGATCCCCAGCGCGTCCGCTTCCGCAGCCGCGGGCCGAACTCGATCGGCCACCCCTCGACACGATTGTAGGTGCGCGCCGCCGCGAGTCGGAGCGACGCGCTCGCCTGCGGATCGCGCAGCCCGAGGAGACGCACGATCTCGTCGTCACGCCGGCCGAGCGCGAGGCGCCCGTCGTCCACGGTGTAGCGGATCGAGTCCGGCTCGGAGCGCACGGTGCCCGTGCGTGCGTCGTCGGCCGCGGTGACGGAGCCACCGAGCACCGCGACCTCGCCGACGATCGTCGCGCCGCTGTCGATCACGAGGTCGCCGTTGAGCACGAGCACCGCGCCGGTCACGCGCCCCGCGATGCGCACCGGGCCGCCGAGCACCGCCAGCGGACCCGCCACGACCGAATCGCGCGCGAGCGTGAACGGGCCGCGTTCGCGGCGTGTCGCCGGTGCGTTGTAGAGCGCTTCGATCTCCGCGATCTCGCCGCGCGTGAGCTGTCGTGCACCGCAGCGCCGTCCCGGTCGCGGATCGCAGCGCGACCACGTCGGTTCCTGTGCGGCGAGATCGGTCGCGGCGAACGCCAGCAGCGCGCCGACGAGGAACGGCCGCGCGCGGCGCCGCCATGGGCAGGTCATCGCGTCACCTCGAGTGTATCGGCGTCACGCGGCACCCCGCCGATGCCGAGCCGCTTCATCCGGCGATAGAGATTGGGGCGATCGGTGCGGAGGCGCCGCGCCGCGTCGGCGACGTTGCCGCGCGCCGCGTCGAGCGCGTGCACGATCAGCTGCCGCTCGTAGGCGTCGAGCGCGTCGCTGAGCGGGATGTCGGGCATCGTCGCCGGTGCGCCATCGCCGCTCGCCGCGCCGGTGCCCGTCGCGCTCGTCGCCGCCGGCAGCACGCCACGCACTTCGGCCGCGCCGATGCGCTGGCCGGCGTGCAGGATCGCGAGCCGTTCGACGATGTTCGCGAGTTCGCGCACGTTGCCCGGCCACCGGTGCGCCTGCAGCGCGGCGACGGCGGCGTCGTCCCACACCGGCGCGGGCTGCCCGGTTCGTGTGCGGTGGAGCGCACCGAAGTGCCGCACCAGTGCCGGCACGTCGCCGAGCCGCTCGCGGAGCGGCGGCAGCGTGAGCGGGATCACGTTCAGCCGGAAGAGCAGATCTTCGCGGAACTGCCCCTGCGCGACCGCCGTGGGGAGATCGCGGTTCGTCGCCGACACGATGCGCACGTCCACCTTGATGCTCCGTCCGCCGCCGACACGCTCGATCTCGCGCGCCTCGATCGCGCGCAGCAGCTTGGCCTGCGCCTCGCTGCCGAGGTCTCCCACTTCGTCGAGGAAGAGCGTGCCGCCGTCGGCGAGTTCGAAGCGCCCGAGGCGCCGGTCGGTCGCGCCGGTGAACGCGCCCTTCTCGTGGCCGAACATCTCGCTCTCCACGAGGTCGCGCGGGATCGCCGCGCAGTTGACGCGCACGAACGCCTTGTCGCGCCGTGCACTCCCGCCGTGGAGCGCGGCGGCGACGAGCTCCTTGCCGGTGCCGCTCTCGCCGGTGACGAGCACGCGCGCATCGCTCGGCGCGACGCGCGCGATCAGTGCGCGCACCTCGTGCATCGCCGGCGAGTCGCCGATCAGCGCACCGGCGATCCCCAGCTCCTCGCGCAACGCCCGCGCGGCGCGGCGCGTCTGTCGCAGCTCGAGCGCACCGGCCAGCGCGAGCAGCGTCCCCTCGGGGGTGAGCGGCTTCTCGAGGAAGGTGAAGGCGCCGAGGCGCGTCGCACGCACCGCGTCCGACAGCCCCGCGCGGCCGCTCATCATCACCACCGGCAGCTCCGGCCACCGCTCGCGCAGCCTGGCGAGCGTGTCGAGGCCATCGCTGTCGTTCGGCATCATCAGGTCGAGCAGCACGACGTCCGGCTCCGCTTCGGCGGCGCGCACGAGCGCGGTCGGCCCGTCTGGGGCGTCGCGCACCTCGTAGCCCTCGGCCGCGAGCAACGCGCCGACCATCCGGCGGATGTTCGGCTCGTCGTCGACGATCAGGATGCTCGGCATCGCGTTGCGGCGTCGCGGGTCAGCCCGCGCGCTCGACCGGCGCCTTCTCGCTCAGCAGTCGCGTCGTGAAGCGCTGCCCCTCGCTGATCCGCTCCACCTCGACCGCCATCGCCTCGATCGCGTTCTCGATCCGCGCCAGCCGGTCCATCGTCTCGCGCGGGAAGCTCGGCGGCGACCTGCGCGCGTCGAGCCACTTCTGGATCGTGCGGAAGAGGAGCCAGATGAACATCGCACCGAGCGCCATGCCGCCGACCATGCCGATCGTCTCCTTGGCGTTCTCGGCGATCACTCGCGCCTCGCTCGGACCCGTGTCGACGGTGATCGCCTCACCCGCGACCGGTTGGCCGTCGCTGTCGTACACGAAGGTCTGGCCGTTCTTCCGGACGATCGTCGTGCCGGCCGCGGGCACGCCTTCGCGGGCCGTCCGCGCCGCTTCGGCTTCCCCCCGTGCGGCCGCCGCCTGCGCCGCGGCGACTTCGTTCGCGTTCGGCTGTGCGGCGCGCTCGCGCGCGAGCTGCTCGTTGGCGATCTGCTGCGCCTCGCGTACCTGCGCCTCCGCCCGGGCAGCCTCGCGCCCGGCTTGCGCCAGGTCGCGGGCGAGTTCGCGCACCTCGGCCTTCGTCATCGGTCCCTCGACGCGTGGTGCGGCCGGTGCGGCCGGCGCCTGCGGCACACCCTGCTGCACGAAAGCGGTGGACATGATGCTCAGCGGGCGGCTCATCGATCCTCCGGGAAACGGGCGGCATCGGCCGCGGCGAGTGCGGGACGCGCGTCGGACGCGCCGCGTGCGACGACGGGGGCACCGGGAAGCGCCGGCGCATCGGACCCGCGCTCCACGAGCACCTTGCTCACGAACCGCTGCCCCTCGGCCATCCGCTCCACTTCGATGGCGAGCGATTCGATCTGCCGCTCGAGCTGATCGAGACGATCGGCGAGGGCCGGCGAGAGCTGCACCGGGCCCATCGACGCGCGCGTGTTCAGCCAGTGGCGGAACGCGAGATAACTCGAGATCACGATCGGCGACACGAAGAAGATGCCGATGATCGCGAGAACGTCCTCGTCCATCAGGTCGTGCTCCCCGGCGTCGCCGCCGCAGGCAGGGTGAGTGTGATCGTGGTGCCGACGCCCGGTGCACTCTCGGCGTGCACCGCGCCGCCGAGCGCGTCCACCGTCTGCTTCACGATCGCGAGGCCGAGCCCCGTGCCGCCGGGCTTCGAGGTGACGTACGGTTCCCAGATGCGCGCGAGCACGTCGGCCGGCATGCCGCAGCCGGTGTCGGCGACGGCGACGATGACGGACGGTGGCCGCGTGCTCGCGTCGTGCCGCGCGGTCACGTGGATGCCGCGAGCGCGCGACCTGCCGCCGGACATCGTATCGTACGTGTCGTGCGCACGGCGAGTGTCAGGCGCGTCGCCGCAGCCGCCGAGCGCGTCGTGCGCGTTGAGCAGCAGGTTGGCGATGGCACGGGCGAGCGCGTCGTGATGGCCGTGCACCATCGGCAGCGTGTCGGGTACGTCCACCGTGACCGGTGCATCGGGGCCGAGCGTGGTGCGCGCGGCGTAGCGGAGCAGCTCGCCCATGTCCACGTCGTGCATCGGCCCGTCGGGAAGGCGGCCGAACTGCGCGAACGACTTCGCGAGCGTCTCCAGGCGGCGCGACTCGACGTCGAGCACCTCGAGCGCATCCTCCTGCGCGGGCTGTGCGGTGCGGCGCAGGGCGGAGACGGCGAAGCGGATCGGCGTGAGCGGGTTCTTGAGCTCGTGCGCGACGCGGCGCGCCGTCTCGCGGAACGCCGCGAGGCGGGCCGCCTCGGTGGCGGTGCGGCGTCCGGCGGCGAGCTGCGAGGCCATGGTGCGCATGCGGGTGCGAAGGACGTCGAACTCCGGCGCACCGCGCGACGGCGGCCCCTCTGGGAGCGGCTCGTCGCGCGCGATGCGGTCCGTCCACCCCACGATCTCGTGGAGCGGTCGGCTGAGCTGCCGGCTCAGGTGGCCGGCGGCCCGGGTGGCGAGCACGGTGACGACGAGGAACGCCACACCGGCGACCGCCAGCGGGATGCGGACGAGGCGTGGCGCGAGGTAGTCGAGGCGCGCGGCATGATCGAGTGTCGCCCGGAGCTCGCGCTCGTGGGCCTCGAGCGCCGCCCGTCCGGCCGCCGTGACGGGCCGCTCCCGCGCGGCCGCCAGCGCCCGGTCGCCCGTGGTCGCGAGCTGCCGCCATCCGCCACCGCCGGCCACCAGCGAGAGCGCCTCGTTGGCGGCGAAGGCCCACGCCGCACCGACGACCATCGCGGGGAGCACCGCGAAGGCGACCAGCACGAGCAGGAGGCGCGTTCGGAAGCCGAATCGTGTCACGGGCGCGTACGACGGGGCGACGGGGCGGGTTTCGCGCCCAAGCTACACCCGTGGCCGCCGCCGCCGCCGTGCGCCCGGACCGGCGAGGCCGGCCGGGGCGCTACCACCGCGGGCGAGCGGGGCTAAGTTCATGCGTCCGAGCGCGATCGCGGCCTCCGGCCGGCCTCGCCCCCCATGTGTGGGCGGGGCGCCGGGGAGGGCGACCGCGCCGCCGCAGGCCCCTGTCGGGCCGTGGCGTGTTCCCGCCGTACCTCGCAACCACATTCCATGCCCGGACGCTCCCAGCGCCCGACCGCGCCCCGTGGGCCCATCGCCCCGATCCACCGCGGCCCCCAGGCGGCCAGTCCCGCCGCCATCCACAGCGGCACGTTCCAGCACGCTCCGAACGCCGCCCTCCTCATCGACTTCGACAACGTCACGATGGGGATCCGCTCCGACCTGCAGTCGGAGCTCAAGAACCTCCTCTCGTCGGACATCATCAAGGGGAAGGTCTCCGTCCAGCGCGCCTACGCCGACTGGCGCCGCTATCCGCAGTACATCGTGCCGCTGGCCGAGTCGTCGATCGACATGATCATGGCGCCGGCCTACGGCAGCAGCAAGAAGAACGCGACCGACATCCGCCTCGCGATCGACGCGCTCGAACTGGTCTTCACGCGCCCCGAGATCGGGACGTTCATCCTCCTCAGCGGCGACAGCGACTTCTCGTCGCTCGTGATCAAGCTGAAGGAGTACGGCAAGTACGTCATCGGCGTCGGCATCCGCGAGAGCTCGTCGGACCTGCTGGTGATGAACTGCGACGAGTACTACTCGTACAACGCCCTCGCGGGGCTCGTGCGCACGTCGGACGAGGAGATCGTGCGGCGCGATCCGTGGGAGCTCGTCGGCGAGGCGCTCGCGCGCATGGTGCGCAACGGCGACGTGATGCGCGCCGACCGCCTCAAGCAGGTCATGCAGGACATGGACGGCTCCTTCGACGAGAAGGACCTCGGCATGTCCAAGTTCAGCAAGTTCGTGCAGGAAGCCGCACAGCGCGGGCTGCTCGCGCTCAACCGGCTCGAGAACGGCCAGTTCGAGATCGCGCCGCCGGGTGGCAAGGCCGCCGTCCCCGCTGCCGATGTCGCGCAGACGCTCGACGACCAGGCGACGCCCGATGCCGACGAGAGCGAGGATCGCGACGAGCGCGGGCGCGAGCGTGGCCGTCGTCGTCGCGGCCGCGGGCGTGGTCGCGAGCGCGGCGAGCGCACCGAGCGCGAGCCGCGCGCGATCGGCGACATCGTCGCGCAGGCCGCCGCCGCCGGCACCACCGCCGATGGCGACATCGAGTCGGCGCCGGCCCCCGTCGCGCCGCCGGTGGACACGCCGCGCGTCGCGCGTGGTCGCGACGGCATCGGCCTCACCGGCGAGCGTCTCACGCGCGCCGAAGCGTTCGATCTCGTGCGACGCGCCGTCGAGGCGTCGGTCGAGGGCAACGCACCCGTCCCCGCGCAGCGTGTGCGCGAGAAGGCGTTCGAACTGCTCGGCCGCGATTCGGAGTCGCTGAGCGAGCGCCACTTCGTGCGCATCCTCCAGGACGCGCACGACGGCGACATGGTCGATCTCCGCAAGCGCGGCGACGGCTGGGAAGTCGCGCGTGTGCAGCAGGTCGCGGCGGTCGCCGATCAGCTCGCGGCCAAGGAGCAGCAGTTCGCGCTCCCCAAGCCGACGGCCCCGATCGCACCGCGTGGCATCGTGCCGCGTGGCGGTGGCGGGCGCGGTGGCCGCGGTGGTCCGGCGATGATTCCGCCCGAACTCCTGCTCGTCGGTGTCGTCGAGGACGACGTGCCGAGCACGCCCGCGCCGAGCGCACCGGCACCGGTGATGCCCGAGCCTGCGCCGCTCGCGTCGACGCCGGCGAACGATGTCGTGGCGGCCGATGCGCCGGCCGATGCGACCCCCGCACGCGGTGGCCGTGGGCGCGGTGGCGCCAGCAAGGCCGCGGCGAAGAGTGCCGCGAAGACGCCGAAGCCCGCAGCCGCCAAGGCGCCTGCGGCCAAGGCACCGACGACCAAGGCGCCGGCCGCCAAGGCCCCCGCCGCGAAGTCGGCGCCGAAGAGCGCGGCGAAGAAGAGCGCCGCGAAGAAGGTGACCGCGAAGCGCTGAGGCGCCACGCGATCGACGCACGCTCACGGCGCGTGTCGCCTCCGGGCGGCACGCGCCGTGTCGCGTTCCGGCGCGCGGCACGGCGACGTGTGCGGAGTATCATCACCCCCGATGCGCGTCCTCCCCGCCGATCACTACGACCGCGATCCCGCGCTCGTCGCCCGCGACCTGCTGGGCGCGACGCTCGCCGTCACGCACGATGACCGCACGTTGCACGCGCGCATCGTCGAGACCGAGGCGTATCTCGGGCCGCACGATCCCGCGTGCCACGCCGTCGTCGGCCGCACCGCGCGTACGTGGCACCTGCACGGCCCGCCGGGCACCTGCTACGTCTACCGGATCTACGGCCTCCACTGGTGCATGAACGCCGTCACGCTCGCCGAAGGCATCGGCAGCGCGGTGCTGGTGCGCGCGGTCGAGCCGCTCGACGGGGTGCCCATCCTGCGCGCGCGACGTCCCGCCGCCCGTCGTGACGTCGATCTCGTCAACGGGCCCGCCAAGCTCTGCGCCGCCTACGGCATCACCGGCGCACACGACGGCACGTCGCTGGTGGACGGGCCGGTGCGCCTGCTCGAAGGCGACGCGATCTCCGATGCCGACGTACGCGTCACGCCGCGCATCGGCATCACGCGGGCGGCCGACTGGCCGCTGCGCTACCTCGTGGCAACTTCTCCGTTCGTGAGCCGGACTCCCCGCCACCTCCCCGTCCGCCCCTACGCCCCGTGATCGCTCCGTCGCTCCGCACCCGTCGTGCCGCGCTCGTGCTCCTCGTTCCGCTCGCCGCCTGCGCGCAGCGCACGCGCACGACCGTGCCCGCCCCGGCGTCGCCCGCGTCCGCGGGAGCCACGTCGGCTGCATCCACGGCCGACTCGCTCCCCGGCGTGTCGCCGCGTGCACTCCGGCTCTGGCGCGCGGCGATCACGATCGACACGCACAACGACATGCCGACCAGGATGGCCGACGATCGCTACGATCCAACCGTCAGACATCCCGCCGGCTTCACTGCGCGCGAGGGACACACCGACATCCCGCGGCTGCTCGAGACGGGGCTCACCGCGGTCTTCCTCTCGAGCTTCGTCGACGCGAAGTACGCGGTCATGTCGCCCGACAGCTCGTACGGACGCGCGCTCCTGCTCGCGCGCCACGCGCACGACGTCGTCCGCGCCGCGCCCGATCGCCTGCTCTTCGCCACCACCGCCGCCGACATCCGACGCGCGAAGGCCGAGGGCAAGGTCGCGATCCTGATCGGCGTCGAGGGTGGCCACGCGATCGAGAACTCGCTCGACAACCTGCGCCGCCTGCACGGCATGGGTGTGCGCTACATGACGCTCACGTGGAACAACGGCAATCCGTGGGCGGGCGCGGCGGTCGGCGTCGGCGACACGCGCACCGGTGGCCTCACCGACTTCGGCAAGGACGTCATCCGCGAGATGAACCGGCTCGGCATCCTCGTGGACCTCTCGCACGTCTCCGACAGCACCTTCTGGGACGCGGTGCGCACCAGCACGCAGCCCGTGATCGCCAGCCACTCGAGCGCGCGCGCGATCAACGGCCATCCGCGCAACATGAACGACGACATGCTCCGCGCCGTGGCGCGCAACGGTGGCGTGGTGAACGTCAACTTCTACGCGAGCTTCATCGATCCCGCCCGCCGCCGCGCGATGGCGCGCGTGGACACCGCGATGCGCGAGGTCAATCGCACGCTCCGCGCACAGGGACTGCCTGCGCCACGCATCGCCGAACGCGCACGTTTCGTTCGCGACAGCATGCTCGCCGCGATTCCCGACACACCGCTCTCAGTCCTGCTCGACCACTTCGAGCACATCGCGAAGGTCGCCGGCGTGGACCACGTCGGCATCGGCTCCGACTTCGACGGCGTCGACGCCCTCCCCGTCGGCATGGACGACGTCACCCGCCTCCCCCGCATCGCCCAGGGCCTCCTCGACCGCGGCTTCTCCGACGCCGACATCACCAAGATCCTCGGCGGCAACATGCTCCGCGTCATGGACCAGGCCATCGACCACGCCGGCCCCGCCGCCGTCACCCCCGCCCGCCGCCCGTAGCGCGCGACGGACGCGACGAACTGCAAGAGCCTCGACGCGACGGACGCGACGAACAGCAAGAGCATCGACGCGACGGACGCGACGAACTGCAACAGCCTCAACGCGACGGACGCGACGACGCGACGGGTTCGGAGCGCATCGGGAAGATCCGCGCGAGCGGGACATACAAAAGACCTTTTGATGGTCCCGCTTGCTCGATGCCTTCCGTTCGAGACAGTCCCGTCGCGTCGTCGCGTCGTCGCGTCCGTCGCGTTAAGGCTGTTGCAGTTCGTCGCGTCCGTCGCGTTGAGGCTTTTGCAGTTCGTCGCGTCCGTCGCGTTCGTCGCGTCGAGGGCTGTCGCGGTTCGTCGCGCCCGTCGTTAGCTCACTGCAGCCCGAGCAGCGCCGCGTACAGCAGCTTGAACGTCCCCCACGACTGCCCGCGGTACTGCGGCCGGAAGCCGATCAGCGTCGCGCGGCCGCGGCCGACGGGCCAGTCGACGACGGCGGCCTTGCCGGCGATCGACTCGCCGCCGGCGAGATAGCCGCTCATCAGCAGCGCGGACGCGTCGGGGTGGTAGCGCATGACGACGCTCACCGGTGCGTCGGCGGCGACCTCGAAGGCGCTCGAGTTGGTGAAGTACACACCGACCGTGTCCGCGAGGCCGCTGGTGAGGGCATGCGTCGGCGCGGTCAGCGTGCGGAGGATCGAGCCCGGCGCCACCACTTCGGCGGTCGCGCGTGCGCCGGTCGTGTCGTCGCGCGAACGACCGTCGGCCTGCCGGCGCGGGGCGGGGGCGATGCGGCGCACCGGGCCGCCGCCGAATGCGGCGAGGGCGACTTCGCTCCCCTTGTCGAACGTGACCACGCGGCCGCCGCCCTGCACGAACGACGCGATCGCCGCGAGCCCCGCCTCACCGAGCCCGCCCGCATACCGCGCCGGTGCCGCGTTCGACGAGAGCCCCTCCTTGGCCTCGCGCAGCGTCATGTCGGCGATCACGAGCACGTCCACCGCCGAAGCGAGCGCACCCGACTTCACCAGACTGTCGGTGACCGTCACGTACGGAAGCGCACGCTCGTCGAGCAACCAGCGCGTCCACCCTTCGTCCATGCTCGCCGTCCACGGCTTGTACAGCCCGATGCGCGGCAGCCGGTCGATCGTCGTCGTCGCCTCGCGCACCGCGTCGGTGCGACCATCGGCGAACGTGGCGCTGCACGGCGACGCGCCCCCCGCCGCCGGCTCGACGATCGTCGCCGCCGCCGTCGGTGCGCTCGTGAAACGGCGCACGCGCACCGCGCGCCCCCCCCGCAGCTCGTCGAACAGCCACTGCCAGTTGCGCGAGTCGTCGAGCGATCGCGCGGCGTTCCCCTCGCACCGCACGCGCATCCCACCGGCGCTCGTCGGCGCCGACGTGGATGGTGCCCACCGCCCGGTGCTGTCGAAGACGACGTCCACGCCCATCTGGAACGGCAGCGTCCATCCCGCGACGTCGTACGGGCGATCGCCCGCGCTCGCCGGCCAGCGCTGCACCTCGAGCAGGTCGCGCGCGTGCGCGGCGTACGGCTGGTCGAGCTTCACGATCCACGCACTCTCGACCGAGTCCACCTCGACCGCACCGCGACGCAGCACCGCCGCCAGCTCGGCCGCCGCGCCCGGATCACGCTGCACGCGCGGGATCACGATCCGCTGTCCCGCACCCTTCGCGATCATGTCGCGCGCCACCGCGTGCGTCGACGCGTGGAACGCCTCGCGCTGCGACGCGGCGAGCCGCACGAGCGCCACGCCGGCGATCATCTCGTAATCCATGATGTCGCGCAGCCGCCACGTGCCGCCGGGCCACGGCGACGGGAAGTTCACCTGCCGCTGGTAGCGCGGCAGCCCGCGCCCCGCACCGGTCAGCTGCTGCGGCGTGAGGTCGATCGGCGTCGCGATGCGCGCGCTCGCCGCTTCGGTCAGCACACCGACCATGTTGTGCCGCGTCGGCGTGCTGCGCGCCCCGCCGTGCCACCAGAGATCGTACGTGACGCCGTCACCGACACCGGTCTTGCCCGCCTGCTCCAACGCGAACGCCATGCTGTGCCCGATCAGGTTGATGCCGCGCACGAGGCGCGAATCGACGTTCGGGTTGATCGGGTCGACGTGCGGAGGCACCGTCAGCCGCATCCCCGTCGCACCCTGCTGGTGCACGTCCCAGAAGATGTTGGGTCGCCACCGGCGATAGAGCGCGTCGGTGACGAGCCGCGTCTCCTGCTGCGTGATCATGTACCAGTCGCGATTGTTGTCGTGGCCGACGTACTTGTGGTACAGCCACGGCATCGGTCCGCCCTCGAACGGCGTCCCCACGCCCTGCCGGTACCAGTCCACCACGAGCTGCATGCCGTCCGGATTCGCGCTGGGGACGAGCGCCACCACGACGTCCGCGAGCACGCGCTGCAACGAGTCGGTGGTCGCGAGTGCGTGTGCGAACTCCATCGCGAACTGGCTGCTCCCGATCTCCGTCGAGTGCAGGTTGCAGTTCACCCAGAGAATCGTCGGCTGCGTGCGTGCCAGCCGCACCGCCTCCTCGCGCGTGAGTCCGCGCGGATCGGCGAGTCGCGCCTGCGTCGCGAGGATCTCCGGCAGGCGACGGATGTTCGCCGGCGTGCTGATCGTCGCCACCACCAGCGGCGCGCCGAACGGCGTGCGCCCGATCGTGTCCAGCTTGACGGCGGGCGAGACGCGCGCGAGCGTGGCGAAGTAGCGATGCACCTGCGGCCAGTCGGCGAGCACGCGATCGGCGCCGATCGCGAGGCCGAGCAGCTCGGACGGCGTCGGCACCGCCGCGGTGCGCGTGGTCGGTGTGGTCGGTGTGGTCGGTGTGGCCGCCGGTCGTGTGGCGGGACGCGACTGTGCGGCGAGAGGCACGGTGAACGACGTGGCGACGGCGACGACCATCGTCGTGACGACGGAGAGGAACCCGGGACGCAGGCGACCAACCGGCATGGGACGCATGTGGATCGGCGTGAGATGGCGGGGACCGCGACGGGGCGGCGACCGCGGCAGGATGCGGCACGATACCGCCCACTACGGAGCACCGCATGTCGTCCGTTGACGAGGCCGGATCGCCGTGGCCCGTTCCTGCGCCGCCGACCGAGGCCGTGCTGCGCACGCACGTGCACGGCACCGTCTTCGCCGCGCGCGCGTCCGTCGTCGATCGGCTCCACGCCGGTGATCCGCTGCTGCTCGTGCCCGATCTCCCCGGCGACGACGACGAGCCCCCTGCCGTCTGGGTGCACGTGCAGGGCGGCGACGTGCTCGGTCATGTCCCGGTGCAGGTCGCCGCCTGGCTCGCACCCTACATGCTCGGTGGTGGTCGGTGCCGGGCCAGCGTCGTCCACGTGGCGGGTCCCGAGACCGCGAGCTGGCATCGCGTCGAGATCGAGCTCGCACGCGGCTGACTCGCGACGGTCGATCGTTCGCGCGTCGCCGGGCCCGGCCGCTCCCCCGGCGCAGGGTCGGCCCCTACCTTGTGCGGGGGCGCCCGGGCCGGTGCGACGCGCACGACGCCTCTCCCTCCAGCCGCACGGCATGCCGCGTCGTCCCCTCGTCCTGCTCGCGTTCGTCACCATCGCCGGCCTCGCCGCCGCGCGCGGTGAGGCGCAGCGCAGGCCCGTCGCGCCACGCGATCGGGGAGCGGCCGTCGTCACGGTGCTCGCGTACCGCGGACCGCGCGATCCGGTCGTCAGCGCGACGGGGTTCGTGCTCGCCGACGGACGCGTCGTCACGGCCCTGCGCCCGCTCGTCGGCGCGGCCCGGGTCGAGGTCTACAGCACCGACGGCGACCTGCTCGCTACCGTGACCGCGCTCGACGCCGCCGACACGAAGAGCGGCGTCGTCGCACTCCCGCGTCTCGCGCGCACACCGGTCACGCTCGGCGTCGCGCGTCGTGCCGTCGGCGTCGGCGACCGCGTCACCGTCTTCCTCGCGCCGCGCGGCACGACGCGCGCGTCGGCCGAGCAGCGCGTGATCGCGCTCGAAGCCGCGGGCGACACCGGCATCGTCGTGCGCCTCGGCGCGCCGGTGCCGCCCGAGGCCGTCGGGGCGCCGGTGCTCGATGCGCGTGGCGATGTCGTCGCGATCGCGCTCGGCACGCTCCCGGGTCGCGAGGCGGGGCGCGATCTCGCGCTCGATGCACAGACGGTGCGTCGCGCACTCGGTCGTCCGGGAGGACGTCTCTCGCTGCCCGCGCGCGACGGCACGGTGATCGCACTCGCGGGTCGACTCGGCACCGACAGCACCGCGTCACCGGCGGGGCGCGGCACGCGCGCCGATCCCGCCGTCGCCGCGCGCACCGCACCGCCCGCGCTCCCCGTCGCGAGCGATTCGGTCGGCAGCTACGTCGTCGATCTCTACGGCTGCCGCCTCGTCGAGTCGAGCGGCGAGTTCACGTGCCAGCTCCGTCTCGTGAACAACGGCAAGGCGACCACCGTCGCGATCGAGGGTGGCGACATCGCCGACACCACGCGCCGTCGCCTCGTCGAAGCCGACGCGATCGACCGTGCCGGCACCCTGCAACGCATCCGCGGCTGGCGCGCCAAGGCACCGATCGAACTGCGCGAACTCGATGCCGTGCGCTTCACGATGCGCTTCGCCGGCGTGACGACGCTCCCCGCGCGCACCGCACTCGTCGTCCGCGTCGGCGGGGCGGGGGAGGCGTGGCTCGGACCGTTCGCACCGGCCCGCGTGCCGTGAGCATGCGCGCCCCACGATGATCGGCGAGCGGATCGGCCCGTACCGGGTCATCGAGATGGTCGGCATCGGCGGCATGGGCTCCGTCTGGCGTGCGACCGACGAGTTCCTCGACCGCGACGTCGCACTCAAGGTCGTCCGCCCCGAGCTGCTCGCGCGGCCCGGCCTCGGCGACCGGTTCCGCGCCGAAGCGATCGTGCTCGCGAAGCTGCAGCATCCGGCGATCGGTGGCCTGTACGGAGTCGAGCGGCGCGGCGACGAGTTCGTGATGGTGATGGAGTTCGTCGACGGGCGCCCGCTCGACCAGCTCCTCCAGTCGCGCGGACCCTTCGCGTGGGCCGACGCGTCGCGTCTCGTGCGCAACGTGCTCGACGCGCTCGAGCATGCTCACGAGCGCGGCGTGATCCATCGCGACATCAAGCCGGCCAACGTCATGCTCACGCGGCAGGGACGCGTGAAGGTCATGGACTTCGGCATCGCGCGCCTCGTCGGCGGCCAGCGGCTCACCAGCACCGGCGCCGCGGTCGGCACACCGAGCTACATGGCCCCGGAGCAGCTGCTCGGCCAGGAGATCGACGGCCGCAGCGACGTCTACGCCGTCGGCACGCTCCTCTTCGAGCTGCTCACCGCGCACGTGCCGTTCGACGCGCCGGGCGACTACCTGCGCATGATCGCGCAGCTGCAGCAGGACCCGCCGACGCCGGGGTCGATGGTCGCCGGTGTGCCGACGGGGCTCGACGCGGTCGTGCTGCGCGCGCTCGCCAAGGAACCCGATGGGCGCTTCGCGAGTGCGGGCGAGTTCCGCGATGCGCTGGACGCGCTCGAGCGCGAGCACGGCGTCTGGCGCACCGCGGTGACGCCGGTGCTCCCGCTCGTCGCGGTCGCGCCGATCACGCACACCGGCACGACGCCGCCGTCGCCGCTGGCCACCGCGGGCCACGTGACGGCGATGGTGCCGTCGTTGGCGACACCGTCCGCGACCCCCGCGGGCGCGCCCCCCGTGATGCAGGCGGGCGGCAGTGCCTCGGACGCGGGCCGTGATGCGGCCCATGACGTCGTGCACGGCGATGCAAATGCATCCGTCGCCGTCGGCACGCCGATCCCCGATGCACCGGCACCGGACACACCGGTGCCGCACGGCCCCGTCCCCGCGCGTCGCGCGTCGGACGCCGCGAGGGCTGCCGACGCGCGTTCCGACGTCGCACGTCGGGACGCGCCCACGCCAGTTTTCGCCGCGTCGGTCGCGCCGCGGCTCGCCGACGTCACCGTGCGTGACACGGCGGCGCCGCTTCCCGACGAACGGGTCGACCGGGCGACCACCACGCGCACGCGCTACCTCGTCGGTGCGGTGATGCTCGTGCTCGCGGGCATCGCGGCGTGGTCGCCGCGCGGCGGCGATCGTGCCGGGCGCACCGGCATCGCCGCGGTGACCGCGACCGACAGCGCCGCAGCGCGCGCGTCGGTGTCACCCGTGACGCCGGCGGTGATCTCCGCACCGGCGATCGACTCGAGCGTCGTGCGCGACAGCATCGCGCTCGAGCGACGCGCCGGCGCGGTGGCCGACAGCCTGCGCGCCGAGCGTGCCCGCGACTCGCTCGCCACCCGTGCGCGCGACAGTGCCGCCGCCGTATCGCGAGGTGCCGCCTCACTCGCGACCGCGACGCGCGCCGCCGCGCGACGCTGCGTCGAGATCATGGACGCGCGCGACGTCGCGGCGCTCACTCAGCTCCTCGGCGGCAGGCGTGACCGCATCCTCGCGCTCGCGAGGGACGGGCGCCTCGCGGCGACCGGTCCGCTCGGTGTCGAGGTGGAGCCCGACGTCGATCGCACGACGGTGCGCTTCGGCGCGCTGCTCGCGGGCGCACCACGGCGCGCCGAACTGCGCGCGATCCTCGAGCGCGACGGCGAGCGCTGGACGCTCCGCGGTTGCGTCGTGGACGACGACGGCGGCGTGCGCTGATCTCTCGCCGACGCGCGATCCGCGCGTCGCGTCGCTCGACGGTCGAGCACTCTCCACGCGTCGCTCGACGTTGGCGCGTGCTGCACGCGTCTGCCGACGGTCGCGCGCGCTGCACGCGTCGCCCGACGGTTGCGCGCTGCACGCGTCGTCTCGGTACCAGCCCACGACCTCGAACACCAATGCTCGAGCTCGCAACGTGTCGTGCGAGCGGCGGATGCGCGGGCGCCTCATCTGTAGGATTCCCGCCACGCATCCCGGAGATGCGTTTGGCGAACTCGGCCGTTCTAAGTCGTTACGCGATGCGGATCGTTTCGATGCCGACCGAACGCGACCGTTTGGCACGCCGACTGCCGTAGCCGTTCCGACCCGTTTCCGTCACGGGATCTGCGATGGCGCGATCCGCACTCGACGGGGCGGGCACCCCACCCGACTGCCGCCCACCCGCGGCAAGGATGCCCAAACTGATGCAGAAGGTCTCTCTGCTCGCCGTGTCGCTGGTCGCCGGCGCGAACACGCTCGTCGCCCAGTCGTCGCCGACCGCGAACCTCGCGTCGAGCGCCGTGGTGCTCGAGCGCACCATCGTCACCCAGGGTGGCCCCGGCGGGCCGACGGCGCCCGGCAACCCCGACGATCCCCGCTACAACGCCACCTTCGGCCGCTTCACCGGCGCCAACGGCATCGTCTCGCTCCGCATCGTCACCAACATCGGCACCTTCGGCTGCACCGGGACGCTGCTCCAGAACCGCCGCCAGATCCTCACCGCCGCGCACTGCATCACCGACGGGAGCCGCGACGTCATCGCCTCGTCGATCGACGTCCGCTTCCAGGGGCCGAGCAACACGTTCGAGCGCACCATCACGGTGAACAACGCCGGCACGCAGCCGAACCCGGCCAACATGCAGGTCAAGCCCGAGTACACCGGCGAGGTGATCGACGGCAGCGACCTCGCGGTGCTCACGCTCCCCGAGGAAGCGCCCGCCTTCGCGACCGGCGTCGGCCTCTTCGGTGGCACGAACAGCGCGCTGTACGGCCGCCAGACGACCTTCGCCGGCTACGGCTCCACCGGCACCGGCGCGACGGGTGACCTCCAGCCCGGCTTCGCCGCGCGCCGCCGCTTCGGCTTCAACAGCTTCGATGCCGGCTGCAACGCCGACGGTTCGGTCTGCGACGGCGCCGCCAACACGCACTCGATCCTCATCGCCGACTTGGACAACGGCAACGCGACCGGCCCGATCACTCCGGGCCCGAACTACAACGGCAACGCGATCTGCCGCCTGTTCGGCAACCCGACCGCGAACACGCAGCTCTGCAACACGGGCTCGACGAACGACATCCTCGACGAGGTCGGGATCGGTCGCGGCGACTCGGGTGGTGCCGCGTTCTTCGACGGCCTCATCGCGGGCGTCGCGTCGTTCGGCCTCCGGCTCGACAACGCCTACGCCTTCGGCGGCTGGGGCACGATCAGCGGCCACGTGAGCGTGATGGAGGCCGGCAATCGCGCCTGGCTGAATCGCGTCATCGTGCCGACCAACGTCGTTCCCGAGCCCGGCACCTACGCGCTCATGGTCACCGGCCTCGCGATCCTCGGCGGCATCGCCCGTCGCCGTCGCCACACCGCCTGAGCACGACCCGGTCCGGGCGCACCACCCTGCGCCCGGGCCACGACACTGGCCCACCCGCCGCGCGTCGTCGGTCCCCCGGGACCGGCGGCGCGTTTCGTTTGTCTCGAGTCTCGTCTCGGCCCCTTCGATTCCGGTTGTCGTTCAGGATCCCGAACGGCGATGAAGATCCGAGGAACGGAGAACAGCCGGAGGACGGAGAAAAACAGACCGGAGAAAGAAGAACGAACGACGGGCGTGCGCCGCCGCCGCGGCCACGCGCCGCGCCGAATGTCTCCGTCCTCCGGCCCTTCTCCGTTCCTCGGATCTTCATGTCCGTTCAGGATCGTGAACGACGATGAACATCTGAGGAACGGAGGACTGCCGGGGGACGGAGAAGTGCACCGGCACGCGCACCGACTTCAGTGCGCGAGCACCTGCCCGCGGATGCCGAGCCGGTCGCCGACCGTCACGAAGGTCCGCACCGCGAACTCGAGATCCTCGCGCGTGTGCGCCGCCGAGATCTGGCAGCGGACGCGCGCCTGCCCGTGCGGGACCACCGGGTGGCCGAAGCCGGTCACGAAGATCCCTGCGTCGAGCAGCGCCGCGCTGAACGCCATCGCCGTCGCCGTCTCGCCGACGATGATCGGGATGATCGGCGTCTCGCCCGCGAGCGGACTGAAGCCCGCCTCCGTGATCGCCTCGCGGAACCAGCGTGCGTTGTCGTGCAGTCGCGTCACGCGTGCCGGCTCGCGCTCGATGACGCGCACCGCCTCGAGTGCGCTCGCGGCGACCGTCGGCGGCAGCGCGTTGCTGAAGAGCTGCGGACGGCTCCCCTGCGTGAGCCAGTCGCAGAGCGCCGCGCTCCCCGCCACGAAGCCACCGGCCGCGCCGCCGAGCGCCTTGCCGAGCGTCGACGTGATGATGTCCACCTCGCCCACCACGCCGAAGTGCTCGGCCGTGCCGCGTCCCGTCGCCCCGAGCACGCCGGTCGCGTGGCTGTCGTCCATCACGAGGATGCTGTCGGTGTCGCGGGCGATCTGCAGCAGCTCGGGAAGCCTGGCCACCGACCCTTCCATGCTGAACACGCCGTCGGTCCAGATCACGCGACGGTTCGCCCCGCGATGCGCCGCCAGCTTCTCGCGCAGGTCGTCGAGGTCGCCGTGGCGGTACACCGCCGTCGTGCACTTCGTGATCGCCTTGGCGAGGCGGATCGAGTCGATGATGCTCGCGTGGTTGAGGGCGTCCGAGACGACGAAGTCGCCCTCCCTGACCAGCATGTGCGTCAGCCCTTCGTTCGCGTTCCACGCCGACACGTAGCTGAGCGCCGCCTCGGTCCCGACGAAGCGCGCCAGCGCCTGCTCGAGCTCGCGGTGGACGGTGAAGGTGCCGCAGATGAAGCGGACGCTTCCCGTGCCCGCGCCGAAGCGCGTGAGCCCCTCGTGCCCCGCCTCGACGACCGCCGGATGGTCGCAGAGACCGAGGTAGTTGTTGCTCGAGAGGACGAGCACATCGCCGCGTCCTTCCATGCGCACGCGCGCCGACTGCGGGCTCTCGATGTGATTGAGCGTCTTGTGGACGCGGTCGGCCTTGAGCTGGTCGAGCGTCGCCTGCAGCTCGCGCGTGAAGCGGACGTTGGTGGTCATGGCTCGGAGTGTGTGAGTCAGGGCGTGGGCGGCGTCGCGGGACGATCGGCGTCGTCGAGCAGGAGCCAGCGCAGCAGTTCGGGGTCGACGTTGCCGCCGGAGAGGATCACCCCCACGCGGCCGGTCGCGCGCACCACGCCGCTCGTGAGCGCGGCGAGGCCGAGCGCGCCGCTGGGCTCGAGCAGCAGCTTGCAGCGGAGCAGCATGAAGCGCACCGCCTCGACCAGCGCCGCGTCGGAGACGGTGACCATCTCGTCGACGTTGGCGCGCACGAGCGGGAAGGTCAGCGCGCCGGGCGCGAGCGTGCGCGCGCCATCGGCGATCGTCGCCGGGACATCGGCGAGCCGCTGGATTTCGCCGGTGCGGAAGCTCCGCGTCACGTCGTCGCCAAGCTCCGGTTCCACGCCGACGACGCGGCAACCGGGCGACATCGCGCGCGCCGCGAGCGCGGAACCGGAGAGCAGGCCGCCACCGCCGACACAGACGAGCAGCATGTCGAGTGCGCCCGCCTCCTCGAACAGTTCGGCCGCCGCCGTGCCCTGGCCGGCGATCACGTCGGCATGGTCGAACGGCGGGACGAGCATCGCCCCCGTTTCGGCGACGATGCGCTGCGCGACGGCCTCGCGCGCATCCTCGCTCGGATCGAACAGGACGACCTTCGCGCCGTACCCCGCCGTCGCGGCACGCTTGGCCGCCGGCGCGGTGCGCGGCATCACGATCGTCGCGGGCATGCCGAGGAGCTGCGCCGCGAGCGCGACCGCCTGCGCGTGGTTCCCGCTCGAGAAGGCGACGACCCCGCGGTGCCGCTCCGCCACGGGGATGCACGCGAGCGCGTTGTAGCCGCCGCGGAACTTGAAGGCGCCGACGCGCTGCAGGTTCTCGCACTTGAGCAGCACTTCGGCGCCGACCATCGCGTCGAGCGTGCGCGAGCGGACGATCGGCGTGCGGTGCGCGACGCCGGCGAGGCGCACGCGCGCCGCCTCGACGTCGGCGAAGGTGGGCAGGACGGGGGTCGAGGCGGGGGCGCTCACCGGTACTCCGGAGACGGGCGTGAAGGAGACGGTCGACGGGAATGGGACATGGGCACGGTCAGTCGGCGATCTCGAAGACGACCTTGCCCGCGTCGCCGCTGGTGATCGCGCGCATCGCCTCGTCGTACTGCTCGAGCGGGAAGCGGTGCGTGATCACGGGCGTCGGGTCGAACGCGCCCGAGCGGAGGAAGCGCGTCATCTGGTGCCACGTGTCGTACATGCGGCGTCCGACGACACCGTAGATCGTGAGCCCCTTGAAGATCACCTCGCTCGCGAAGTCCACGTCGACCGGCCGCGTGGGGATGCCGAGCATCTGCACGCGACCGGCGGGGCGGGCGCAGTCGAACGCCTGATGGATCGCCGCTGGGACGCCCGACATCTCGAGCACGACGTCCGCGCCCAACCCGCCCGTCCACTGCATCACCGCGTCCTTCGCGCGATCGGGCGTCACGGCGACGTGTGCCCCCATGCGGGTCGCGAGGTCGAGGCGGCGCGGGTTGACGTCGCTCGCGATGACGCGCGCCGCACCGGCCGCGCGGCAGATGCCGACGGCGAAGAGTCCGATCGGCCCGCAGCCGGTGACCAGGACGACGCTCCCCGGGATGTCGGCGGTGAGCGCGGTGTGGAAGGCGTTCCCCATCGGGTCCATGATCCCGCCGACTTCGTACGACAGCTCGCGGTCGAGCGGCCAGATGTTCGACGCCGGCATCGCGATGTAGTCGGCGAAGCAGCCGTCGCGATCGACGCCGATGATCCGCGTCGAGAGATCGACGTGGGCGTTGCCGGTGCGGCTCAGGAGACTGCGTTCGTCGACGATGTGCCCTTCGGCGGTGACGCGATCGCCGGGACGGACGTGGGTGACGTTGGCGCCGGCGGCGACCACGTCGCCCGCGAACTCGTGTCCCACCGTGAAGGGTGGGCGGCAGCGTCCCTGTGCCCACGCGTCCCACGTGTAGATGTGGACGTCGGTGCCGCAGACGCCCGCGCGACGCACGCGGATCAGGACGTCGTCGTCACGAATGTCGGGCTGCGGGACCTCGCGGAGTTCGAATCCGGGGCCCGCCTGGGTCTTCACGAGCGCACGCACGCGCTGTGCTCCGGGACAGGGGAACGGGATGATGTGCGACGCGCGGCGCCCTTGGACGCGCGCGATTCGCGCGGCGAAAGGTGCCGGTGGACCGGAGGCGATGGAAGCCGCGTGCGTCGCCGTCGTGCGACGTCGTGCAGCATCGGAGGCGTCCGCACGACGCCGCGCGCATCGCGGCGCGCGTGCGCGGCGGTGCGCGGCGGTGCGCGTCCGACGTCGGCGACGTCGCGCGTCCGCACCCGGCGGCGCCGCACGCTGGCACGCGTCACGCACTGCAGCGGAACGTCGCGCGGCACGCGCCCCCTCGGGAATCGACGGTGCGCGCAGCGCGCGAGCGACGTGTGCGGTGCACGTGCGACGCGCGTGCGGCGCGTGCGATGCGACGCGTGGTGCGTCGCGTGCGGTTGCGCATCGCGGACGAATTTCACCGGAACGCTTGCGCGCCGTTTTTCGTGACTTCTATATTCGCGCCATCTTGTCAAGTGGCGCTCCGCGCCGAGGGCACTGCGTGACGACTTCACGTCGCGAATTCCTCAGGACCTCCGCCGCCGCCGCTGCCGCCGGTCTCGCAGCGGATCTCGCATCGACGCTCGCCGTCGGTGCCGCCGCTCCGTCGTCGCTCGCTGCCACGACACGTCACGCCCCGACGACCGCGGGCGATCCCGCGATCCGCGCACTCGTGCAGCAGGCCGTCGAGGCGGCGACGTCCGCCGGCGCGAGCTACGCCGACGCGCGCATCAGCCAGAATCGCGTCCGCTCGCTCAGCACGCGCGAACGGCGCGTGCAGGGGATCTCGGACAACGAGACGATGGGCTGCGGTGTCCGTGTCCTCGTCGATGGCACGTGGGGCTTCGCCGCGACGCGCGAACTCACCGGCGACGCGATCGCGCGCTGTGCGCGCCAGGCCGTCGCGCAGGCGAAGGCGAATCGCCGCACACAGGTCGCGCCGGTGCGCCTCGCCCCCGTCACGCCGACGCCCGACGGCGCGTGGCGCAGCCCGGCGCGCATCGATCCGTTCGACGTCGCGATCGAGGACCAGGTCGCGCTCCTCCTCGCCGCCAACGAGGCCGCGCTCGCGGTGAAGGGCGTCCCCTTCGTCACCTCGGCGATGTTCTTCCTCCGCGAGGAGAAGACCTTCGCCTCGAGCGACGGGACGCTCACCGTCCAGACGATCTACCGTGCGCAGCCGTCGATGACGTGCACCGCGGTCGACGTCGCGGCCGGCGACTTCCAGTCGCGGCAGTCCACGGACGTCCAGCCGATGGGGCGCGGCTACGAGCACGTGCTCGACGCGAAGCTCGTCGAGAGTGCGCCGCGCTGGGCCGACGAGGCGCTGCAGAAGCTCAAGGCCAGGCCGGTCGAGCCCGGGCGCTACGACCTCGTGCTCCACCCGACGCATCTCTGGCTCACGATCCACGAGTCGATCGCCCATCCGACGGAACTCGACCGCGCGCTCGGCTACGAAGCCAACTACGCCGGCACGAGCTTCGTCGCGCCGCCCGACAAGGTCCTCGGCACGCTGCGCTACGGCCCGTCGACCATGAACGTCCGTGCCGATCGCGACCAGCCCGGATCGCTCGGCGCCGTCGGCTGGGACGACGAGGGCGTCAAACCGGAGCCGTACGACATCATCAAGGACGGCGTCTTCGTCGATTACCAGACGACGCGCGAACAGGCGCTCGAACTCGAGGGCTACTACCGCTCGCGTGGCCGCACCCCGCGCAGCCACGGCAACTCGTACGCGCAGAGCTGGGCCGACGTCCAGTTCCAGCGCATGCCGAACGTCTCGCTCCTCCCCGGCACGAAGGATCTCGTCTGGGAGGATCTCATCGCCGCCACCGACCGCGGCATCGCGATCGTCGGAGACGGCTCCTTCTCGATCGACCAGCAGCGCTACAACGCCCAGTTCGGCGGGCAGCTCTACTATGAGATCAAGGGCGGCAAGATCGTCGGCATGCTCAAGGACGTCGCCTACCAGATGCGCACCCCCGAGTTCTGGGGGGCGATGGACATGCTCGGCGGCCCGCGCAGCTACGTCCTCGGTGGCGCGTTCAGCGACGGCAAGGGACAGCCGGCGCAGTCGAACGCCGTGAGCCACGGCTGCCCGCCCACCCGACACAAGGCGATCCCGGTCATCAACACGGGGCGCAAGGCATGAGCGTCCGCGCCGATTCCATCGCACCCCGCGGGCTGCTCGACGCCGGTGTCCTCGCGCGCAACGACGCCGAGGCGCTGATCAAGCGCGTCCTCGGTTTCTCGAAGGCCGACGCCTGCCGCGTCTCGATCAACAGCCGACGCCGCGGCAACACGCGCTTCGCCGTCAATCAGGTGTCGACGTCGGGTGATACCGAGGATCTCTCGGTCGTCGTGCGCGCCGTCGTCGGCAGGAAGGTCGGCGTCGCCAGCACCAATCGTCTCGACGACGATGCACTCCGTCGTGTCGTCGAGACCGCGGAACGCATCGCGCGGCTCTCGCCGGACGATCCGGAGCTCATGCCCGAGCTCGGACCGCAGGACTACCTCGCCGTCGACGCGTGGGACGATGCGACCGCCGCCGCCGATCCGGCCGCGCGTGCGGAGCTCGTGCGCGCGATCACCGAGCGGTCGCGCGCGCAGGGACTCGTCGCGACCGGCTATCTCGAGGTCGAAGCGCAATCGTCGGCGATCGGTTCGTCGGCCGGTCTGTTCGCGTATCACCGCAGCACCGACAGCGCCCTCACGACGACCGTGCGCACCGTCGATGGCGCCGGTTCGGGCTGGGCCGGTGGCGCCGCGCGACGCATCGCCGGCATCGATGCCGCGGCTCTCGGCGAACGCGCGATCGAGAAGGCGCGGCGCTCGGCCAGGGCCGTGGCGATCGAACCCGGTCGCTACACCGTCGTGCTCGAACCCACCGCCGTGGGCAACCTCGTCCAGTTGATGGCGTTCGCCACCGGCGCGCGCAACGCGGACGAAGGACGCAGCTTCTTCAGCAAGCCGGGCGGCGGCACCAAGATCGGCATGAAGGTCGTCGACGAGCGTGTCACGCTCACGAGCGACCCGCAGCATCCGGAGGCGCCCGGTTCACCGTTCAGCGGCGACGGGCTCCCCACGCGCAAGGTCACCTGGATCGGCGAGGGCGTCGTGCGCGACCTCGCCTACGATCGATTCTGGGCGTCGAAGAAGAACGTCGCGCCCGTCGTCCAACCCGGCTGTCTGCAGATGGCGGGCGGGTCGCAGTCGCTCGACGAGATGATCGCCTCCACGGAGCGCGGCATTCTCGTCACCCGGTTCTGGTACATCCGGCCGGTGGATCCGCGCACGATCCTGTACACCGGCCTGACGCGCGACGGCACGTTCCTCATCGAAAAGGGGAAGGTGACGCGCGCCGTGAAGAATTTGCGTTTCAACGAATCACCCGTCTTCCTGCTGAACAACCTCGAGGCGATGGGCCGCGCGGTGCGCGTGAGCGCGAGCGAGAGCGGCTCCACCGGCCTGCCGGTGGTCGTGCCGGCGGTGAAGGCGCGGGACTTCAACTTCACGAGTCTGAGCGACGCTGTTTGACGACTGAGCGGCCGATACTCGCGTGAGGTCGGCCGCACGGCAGCACGACGGCCTTGGCCAAGGACGTCGTGTGGGGCCACCCGCCCGGTCGGGCGTGGCCCGGATCCCGTGCCCACCGGGGGGCGCGCGGATCGATCGATCACTCCAGTTCTGGAGGCTTTACCATGGCCGCACGCAAGGGTGGCGCGAAGCGCGCTGCGAAGAAGGGCGCCAAGCGCGCCGCGAAGAAGGGCGCCAAGCGCGCCGCGAAGAAGGGCACGAAGCGCGCTGCGAAGAAGGGCGCCAAGCGCGCCGCGAAGAAGGGCACCAAGCGCGCCGCGAAGAAGGGCACGAAGCGCGCTGCGAAGAAGGGCACGAAGCGCGCGGCGAAGAAGGGCGCCAAGCGCGCCGCGAAGAAGGGCACGAAGCGCGCGGCGAAGAAGGGCGCCCGCAAGGGCGCCAAGCGCGGTGGTCGTCGTTCGACGGCTGCGGCTCCGGCCCCCGCGCCCGAGATGTAAGGCGCACGCGCCGCGAGGCGCAGCTCACGGGGTCGGTGCGTCAGCACCGGCCCCGTGTCGCGTTTCGGGAGCGGACGTCGACGCGACGCGGCATCGGTCGCGTGCGCATGACGCGACATCGGATGGTACGAACAGACGACGGGCCGGAGCGCGAGTGCGCCCCGGCCCGTCGCCCGTCCCGATCGCGCCACGCCGTCGAGGTGCCGTCCACCTCGGAGCGTGCGACGATCAGGCCGACATCGCCATCCGCCGCTCGTCCTCGAGGTCGGCCGGCCCCCACACGAAGGCCCAGGCCGCCGGCGGGTCCGCCGGCGCGTTCCCCTGGGAGATCACGATGCCCATCGGCTCGCTCGCGACCGGCCGTTCCGACCTGCGCTGCTGCATCCGTAGGTCCCCGGTCCGCCGTCGTCCGAGCCCGGTCGCCGGCCACGGTCATGGCTGCGGCGCTCCGACTTCGCCAACGGTCGCCCGACGACGATCGCGCCATCGGTGACGCCCGACAGGGCACGTCCGGTGCCAGCCGTGACGTCTCCGGCAAGTCGTTGTGGCAGATGAACTTGGCGTGTCGGCAAGCGTGGCGGCCACCAGCGCATGTCGCGGAACGACACGCTCCCGGCATCCTTCGGCGTGTCGTTCCGCGACGCCCCGAACGCACTGTGGCCGGCGGTCAGGCGACGCGCGGCTTGTGCAGGAGGATCACGCCGTCGCCCGGGCCATGGCTCAGCAGCCACCCCGGATACTGCGCCTGGAGCGCCGTCGGGGTGCCGAGCACGAGGCGGGTGCCATCCACGCCCTCGATGAAGTGCACGCCGCCGTCGGCGGTCGCGTCCTGCATCAGCGTGAGCACGCGGGCGACGCGATCCGGCCCCATCGCCTCGAGTACGGCGGCGTGCCAGACGACCGCGTGCACCGGCTGCTCGGGCGCCCACGCATCGATGCCGTCCGCATACCCTTCGATCCGCGTCGCCAGCCCCACCTCGGCCGCGGCGACGAGCACCTGGTCGACCAGCGGCTCGTCCTCGTATTCGCCGAGGGCGGTGACGTGCGCGCCGTTGGCCGCGAGATAGAGCGCGCGCTCCTGCAGCTGCGGCCCGGCGACCACCACGCGTGGATGCTCTTCGGGGCGCACCGCCTCGACGAGCGCTCGCGCGGCGGCGAGCCCCCACGTCTCGGCGCGGCGATACTGCTCCTGCAGCCGCAGCCGGCGACGCCGCCATGCGAGATAGGCCGGCAGGCGCAGCCGACGAACGATGATCTCGTCCACCGCCTCGCGCAGCACCAGCTCGCCCAGTGCGAGCTGCTCGCCCGAGCCGATCGCGATCACGGCTTCGTCGCCCAGGGCGAGCATCGCCTTGCGCGGGATCGAATCCTTGTAGCGCTCGACTTCCCGCTCGATGTACAGCGCGTATTCGTGGCGGAGCGAGTGCGCTGGCTGTGTCGGCATGCACGAACCTCGACGTGTTGCGCGGCAAGGTGACCGTATCGACGCCGTCGTGCAAGAGCCGACGCGACGATCGCATGCACACTGCGTCGGCCGTCGTCGCGACGCGCTTCCGTGTGCGACTATCGTTGGCTCCATGCCCGAGCTGCCGGAAGTCGAGCATGCCGCACGCGTCGCGCACGATGCGGTGCAGGGCCGCGTGCTGTGCGCGATACGCGGGCTGCATCCCTCGGTGACGCGCGACGGTGCGCTCGACACCGCACGCGCGCTCGTGGGACGCACCGTGCGACACGTGCGACGCGTCGCGAAGTGGCAGGAGTTCACGTTCGACGATGGCGCGGTGCTCGTCGTCCACTTCCGCATGACCGGCGACTGGGCCGTCACCGCGACGCCCGAGCCGCCGCGGCACGCGCGCATCCACCTGCACTTCGACGGCGACCGCCATCTCTGGCTGGTGGACCCGCGCGTGCTCGGTCGCGTGCAGTACCGGGCGCCGGGTGTCGTCGCGGATGCGCGCACCGGGCCCGATGCCCACGACCCCGCGCTCACCGCCGTGGCGCTGCGTGATCGCCTCGCCGCGCGACGCATCCCGATCAAGCAGGCCCTCCTCGATCAGCGCCTCGTCGCGGGCCTTGGCAACATCTACGCGGCCGAAGCGCTCTGGCACGCGCGCATCCACCCCGCGACCCCCGCCGCGCGCCTCTCGCTGACGCGCACCGAGCGCCTGCTCACCGGCATCCGCTGGACGCTCGACGCCGCCCTCGGCGATCCCGGTCGCCAGGCCTACGGCGAGTCCCTCGACCGCCTCGCCGTCTACGATCGCGAAGCGCTCCCCTGCCTCCGCTGCACCGCCCCCATCCGCCGCATCGTGCAAGCCGGTCGCTCCACCTACTACTGCCCCCGCTGCCAACGCCCCTGATTCGCGACGGACGCGACGGGCGCGACGGACGCGACGGGCGCGACGGACTGCGAAAGACCTGAACGCGACGGCCGCGACGGCGCGACGGGGTCGGTGCGAGCGGCGTGGTGCCGGCGCGACGTCGGCATCGCGAACTGCCATGGGACGGCAGGCACCGACAGGCACCGATAGGCACCGACAGGCAACGACAGAACAGCACAGGGTCCCGGTGCACGTCGGGAGCTGGCGTGCGTGTGGGACCAGGAAAAGCCTTGGATGGGCTCCGCGTGCGCACCGGCGCCCGCATGCCTCACGAGCGCTCGTGCACCACCGCCGTCCTGTCGTTGCCTGTTGCTGCCTGTCGTTGCCTGCTTCACCCCCTCGGTTCAGCGATCCGGAACGAACTCGAACGCAGGCCGCCCGCGCCGACCCCGTCGCGTCGTCGCGCCCGTCGCGTTGATGGCTGTTGCAGTTCGTCGCGTGCGTCGCGCCCGTCGCGTTCGTCGCGTGCGGTCAGTCGACGGTGAGGAGCGCGCCCTTGAGGTAGTGCGTTTCGGGGATGGTGAGCACGATGGGATGGTCGAGCGGCTGGGTGGTGAGCTGGCGGAGCGTGACGCGGCGGCCGCTGTCGGCGGCGGCGTGTTCGAGGACGGCGAGGAAGTCGGGGATGCCGAGGTGGTGGCTGCAGCTCGCGGCGAACAACGTCCCGCCCTCGGCGAGCAGGAGCAGCCCGAGACGGAAGACATCGGCGTAGCCGCGCATCGCCTGCGGGAGGGCGGTGCGTGACTTGGCGAAGGCCGGCGGGTCGATGACGATCGTGTCGTAGCGATCACCGCGCGTGCGCGCGTCGCGGAGCCAGTCGAAGGCGTCGGCGACGACGGTCGTCACGTTCGCATGGCCGTTGAGCGCGGCGTTCTCGAGCGCGCGCGCGAGGGCGTCGGCGCTGACGTCCACCGCCGTCACGTGGTCGGCGCCGCGGGCGAGATGTTGCGCGAACGACCCGTGATAGCTGAAGACATCGAGTGCGCGCCCTCGGGCGAGGGCGCCGACGAGCGCGCGATTGTCGCGCTGATCGAGGAAGGCACCCGTCTTCTGCCCGGTGTGCGGCGCGGCGAGCATGCGCACGCCGTGCTCGCGGAACTCGACGTTCGGCGGGACGTCGCCGTCGAGCGTTTCGGTGCCGCGCGCGAGCCCCTCGCGGCTGCGCACGGCGGCGTCGTTGCGGGCGAGGATCCCGGCAGGGTGTTCGACGGCACGCAGCGCCTCGACGATGTGCGCGCGCTGGGTCTCGAGTCCGGCCGAGAGCAGCTGGACGACGAGCACGTCGGCATAGCGATCGACGACGAGCGACGGCACCCCGTCGCCTTCGCCGTGCACGATGCGCCATGCATCAGTGCTCGCGGCGAGCGACCGCCGCCGAGCCGCGGCCCGTGTGATCGTCTCGTGCCACCAGTGCGCGTCGATCGTGCGGTCCGGATCCGCTTCGAGGCGCCGCACGCGGATCTCCGACGCGGGGCTCCAGAGCGCGGTGCCGAGGGGCCGCCGCCGCGCATCCTGCAGTCGCACGAGCCCCGCCGGTGTGTTCGGCGCCTGCGCGATGTCCGACCGGAAGACCCACGGATGCCCCCCCGCGAGCCGTGCGGCGCCCTTCGTACTGACCGTGACCAGCGGAAGATCGATGCGAGCCATCCCCGAGTGTATCCCACCCTCCGCTCCCCCGCGACGCACGCGACGGGCGCGACGGGGCGCGACGGTCGCGACGAACCGATGAAGACCTGAACGCGACGGCCGCGACGACGCGACGGGGGCTGCGCCGATCGCGTGCGCCCGCTCGGTGAGCGGCATCGCTGCACCGCTCGGAACAGCAGGCAACGACAGGAACGACAGGCAACGACAGGACGGCGGTGGTTCGCCACGGCTCGTGTCGCGCACGGACGCCCGCTCGCACGCGGAGCCCATCCAAGGATTGTGATGGCCCCGCACGCACGACCGGCCCCGATGCGCACCGGGACCCGCCGCCGTGCCTGTCGTGCCTGTCGTTCCTGTCGTTGCCTGTCCTTTCCTGTCGTTGCCTGCCGTCCCATGGCTGTTCCGCGATGCCGATCGCCGCGCGGGCGCACGTGACTGGCGCAGACCCCGTCGCGCCGTCGCGGCCGTCGCGTTCAGGTCTTTCGCAGTTCGTCGCGGTTCGTCGCGCCCGTCGCGCCCGTCGCGCCCGTTGCGCCCGTCGCGTGCGGAACGCGGGGGACGGGGGATGGAACCGGGGGCGGGGGGAATGGGTACTGGTCCGTCCTTCCCGGTGATGCTGGTCGAGGTCGCCGGGCGGGGCCGCTGGCGGGGGCGGGTGGATCCGCTCGGGTGGGGATCCGGGCTCACCGTGGCGGTGGTGGGCGGGGGTTGACGGACAGGGTCATCCCGCTACATTCGCAAGTCTCTCCGCGACTTCGGTCGTGGCCGGCAGGGCGCCAGTGGCGCGGTGCCGGGGCTGATTGACAACGGAAGGATGGAAGATCGTGGGAAGGTGAATCCGAACCGCGTCGGCTGGGCCGCGAGGCCTGGGCGACGTTGCAGTTCGAACAAGATTGCATCGTGATTGCGCGTTGTATGGCTTGACGTTTAGGGAGGTCAAGCGAGAGACGGCATGTG
>ERZ1066136.180-NODE-180-length-66184-cov-23.086770_pt1 | contig 66184 bp, 41 predicted proteins | sample MGYA00382783_ERZ1066136 | MGnify/ENA primary metagenome ERZ1066136 (study PRJEB33369, sample SAMEA5778366) | biofilm metagenome | biome: Industrial cooling water; feature: Water cooling tower basin; material: Biofilm | place: United Arab Emirates | collected... | reverse complement strand
AGCTCGGCGGGGGTGCGGGCGAGGAGGTCGCGGAGGGCGGCGAGCTCGGCGGGGGCGAGGGCGGCGAATTCACCTGTTTCGGGGGACAGGTCTGCAGTGGCCGGAGGTCGCAGGGCGGCGCGGTCGTTCGACTCGGAGGACGGGGCGGTCGGCGGGCGGCGGACGGAGAGATCGAGCGGGGCGAGAGGGTCTGTCCCGGGAGACAGCTCGGCGGGTGGCGGGCGGCGGGCGGCGAGCTCGGCGGGGGTGCGGGCGAGGAGGTCGCGGAGGGCGGCGAGCTCGGCGGGGGTGAGGGCGGCGGATTCGCCTGTTCCGGGGGACAGGTCTGCAGTGGCCGGAGGGTGCAGGGCGGCGCGGTCGTTCGACTCCGAGGACGGGTCGGTCGGCGGGCGGCGGGCGGCGAGCTCGAGCGGGGCGAGAGGGTCTGTCCCGGGAGACAGGTCGGTGGCGGGCGGCGGGCGGCGGGCGGCGAGCGCGGACGGTGCGAGGGCGAGGAGGTCGCGGAGGGCGGCGCGTTCGGTGGGGGTGAGGGGGCCGGATTCGCCTATCCCGGAGGACAGGTCTTCAGCGGCCGCAGGGTGCAGGGCGTTCGACTGGGAGGAGGGGTCGGGGTCGGTCGGCGGACGCCGGGCGGAGAGGCGGGCGTCGCGGGGGTCTGTCTCGGGAGACAGGTCGGACTCGGCTGGTGGGTGAGAGGCGGCGAGGCGGTCGCGGAGGGCGGCGAGGTCGGCGGGCGTGAGGCGAGCGCGGAGAGCGGCGAGGGCGTCTGTTCCGGGAGACAGGTCGGTCTCGGCTGGCGGGAGAGTGGCGGTGAGTCGAGCACGGAGGGCGTCTGTTCCGAGAGACAGGTCGGTCTCGGCTGACGGGAGAGTGGCGGCGAGGCGAGCGGTGAGGGCGTCTGTCTCGGGAGACAGGTCGGTCTCGGCTGACGGGAGAGTGGCGGCGAGGCGAGCGCGGAGGGCGGCGAGGGCGTCTGTCTCGGGAGACAGGTCGGTCTCGGCTGGCGGGCGGGGGGCGGCGAGGTCGATGGGATCGCGGGCGGCTTCCGGGCGCGGGGGCGGCTCGTTGGCGGTGGTGCGCGCGGGGGCGGCGAGGGCCGGGGAGCGGGCGGCGGCGGAGCCGTCGGCGAAGGGCTCGTGGTCCGGCGAGGGCGCGGCGGCGGGTCGGCGCGGGTCGGCTGCGGGGAGTAGGTCGCGCAGGGCAGCGAGGAGGCGCCGTGGATCGGGGCGGGCGAGGTCGGCGAGCTGGCGGGCGAGGTCGGGCGGATCGGGTGGGCTCGCCGGGGCGGACGTGCGGGGGGCGGTGAGGTCGGGCGGGGCTGCGCGGGTGCGGGAGGGGTCGGGCGGGTCGGCGGACCCGGGCGGGCGGGCGCGGAGAGTGGATGTCTCTTCGGGCAGGCGGTCCGGCGGGGGCGGATCGGGAGCGGCGGGGGCGTGCAGGCGGAGGGATGGCCGTTGGGACAGACGGTCCGGCGGGGGCGGATCGGAGAGGGCGGAGGCGCGCGGGCCGGTGGGTGTCTCCTGGGACAGGCGGTCCGGCGGGGGCGGATCGGAGAGGGCGGGGGTGTGCGGGCCGGTGGGTGTCTCCTGGGACAGGCGGTCCGGCGGGGGAGGATCGGAGAGGGCGGGGGCGCGCGGGCCGGTGGGTGTCTCTTCGGACAGGAGAGCCGGCGGGGGCGGAGCGGGGGGGCGCGGGCGCGGGGGTGTCCGGAGGGACAGGTGGAGGTCCTGCAGGAGCGGCTCGGGGTCGGGGTCGGCGAGGGCGGCCAGGAGGCGGCGGTGCAGGTGCGGGGCGGCGAGCAGGGCCTCGGCGGCGCGGCGCGCCGGGCTGATGGTGGGCCAGCGGTGGGCGACGAGGGCGGTCAGCAGCGCGAGGCCGCCGTGGCGGAGCAGGCGATCGAGGGCGTCGGGGTCGCCGGCGAGGTCGCGGACGAGGGCGAGCAGGTCGCGCGGGGCGGCGTCGGCGAGGAGGGCGAGGGCGGCGGCGACCGGGTCGCGGTCGGCGGGGTCGGCCCACCAGGCGAGGTTGCCGGTGCGCGCGAACAGCTCGATCAGCTCGCGGGCGGAGGTCGTGCGCGCGTCGGCCGGGGCGCGGGCGAGGGCGCGGGCGAGGGCGGCGCGGACGGCGGGCTCGAGCTTGCGGACGAGGTCGTCCTCGAGGTCGTCCGGCGAGAGGTCGCGCAGCTCGACCTCGAGGAGGTCGATCCGGTCGAGGCGATCGGGGGGGCTCTGCTCGTCGCAGAGGCGGCCGAGCAGCGGGGCGATCCGCTGCGCGTGCAGGCGGCCGGCCTGGCCGAGCCAGGCGTCGGCGCGCGCGCGCTCGTCGGTGACGAGCTCGAGGCGGACGCGCCGGATCCGGTGGGTGGGCATGCGGGCCGCCTGCGAGGGTTACGGGTGGACCTCGATCGTGAGCGCGGCGAGGCGATCGAGGTCGTGCTCGGCCGGGTCGCGGCGCGCGACGACGACGGTGATCCGGGTCGTCTCGGTGAGCGGGCCGGTGGCGAGCTCGAGCGGGCCGCCGGTGCCGTCGGCCGCGGCGAGCAGGGTGTCGCCGGCGCGCAGGCTGTAGCGTTCGCCGACGACGCTGGCGGCGATCACGATCGTGGCGGATCCGCCGGGCTGGACGGCGGCGGGCTGGGCCTGGATCGCGGGGACGGGCGGGAGGGTGACGACGCGCTGGAGCTCGGCGAGGAGGCCGCTGAAGGCCTTGCGCGCGCGCAGGCGCAGGACGGCGTCGGGGGCCGGGGGCGGGAGGTCGACGACCGGCGGGAGCGGCGGGGCCTGGCCGGGGTCCTGCGGGTCGGGGTCGGTGCGCGCGATCGCGAAGTCGGCGGCGAGCACGAGCTGATCGAGGCCCTTGTTGAGCTGGGGGTCGAGGTCGTCGCGCTGGTGGAAGTACGCGGGGGCGCCGAGCAGGACGTCGCCGTCGCGGAGCTGGTAGTAGACGCCGGGCTGGCCGCCGCGCAGTTGCACGGCGGTGGTCGGGTCGCCGGCGGGCGCGGCCTCGAGGTGGAGCACGCGGGCGGGATCGGGGCGGACGAAGATCGGCTGGACGTGGGTGAGCTGGACGGTCGTGACGATCCGGTCCTCGCCGCCGGGGCGCTTGCGGTGGCGCTTGATCGCCTGCACGAAGAGACAGGCGTCGGCGACGGGCGCGGCGAGCGGGAGGACGAGCGGGCCGCCGGTGCCGGGCAAGGCCGGTCCGACGGGCTCGAGGTCCGACCAGGGGATCGGCTGGACGGGGCGCGCGATCCGGATCGTGTGGCCGTCGTCGCCGGGGACGGCGAGGGTGGCGACGCCCGGCGGATCGGCGAGGACGAAGTCGCGGTCGCGGACGCGGCGGCGCCACAGGCGGTAGGAGGCGCTGGTCTGGGTGGCGGCGAGGTGCAGGGCGGCCTGCGGGTCGGCGTGGGCGAGCGTCGGGCCGGGCTGCGGGGTGACGAGGAGGGTCGCGTCGGCGCGGACGCGCAGCGGGAGGACGAGGTCGAGCAGGGCGCGGCGCAGGCCGCCGGGCTGGTCGTCGTCGCCGGGCCGGGTGCCGCGGACGCGCAGGTCGATGTCCTCGGTGGCGGTGGTCGCGAGGACGACGACGCCGGACTTGCCGAGGACGGGCTGCAGCGAGACGACGTCGTCGCGGTCGGCGTCGTCGACGAGCTCGTAGACGATGCCCTCCTGGCTGTCGAGGATCTCGACCTCGACGAGGGCGCCGTGGTCGGCGATCCGGGCGTCGTCGGGCTTCGGAGCGACGACGTCGGGGTCGAGCGGCGGGAGGCGCAGGCGGGCGACGACGGTCGGGTCGACGCCCTCCTGGACGACGACGACGCCGTGCAGCCAGGCCTCGCGCCGCTGCGGGGTGTCCTTGCCGGCGAGCTTGGTGGCGAGGATCCGGAAGGTGAAGTCCTTGGTGATCGGCGGGGTCGGCAGGAGGATCCGGCCGCCGGTGCCCTCGAGCTCGAGGCGCTCGCCGTCGACGAGGATCGGGGCGCCGGTGGTCCGGTCGCACAGGGTGTAGACGACGCCGCGCTGGGTGTGGTCGACCGGGATCGCGGTCGGCAGGTTGGGCGGGACCATCAGCCGCGCGGGGACGGGGAGGTCGCGCAGCGGGTAGGTGCGGCCGAGGCCGAGCAGCTCGATCAGGCGGTCGCGGGCGTCGCGGAGGCGGAGGTGGACGGGGTCGGGGACGAGGGCGGCGCGCAGCTTGGCGTGGCGGTAGACGCGGTCGGCGGCGCGGAAGGCCGACCAGGCGGCCTCGAAGGCGGCGAAGCTGTCGTCGCCGGCGGCGTCGAACCAGTGGAGGTGCGGGCGCAGGTGCGCCGGGGTCTCGGCGAGGATCGCGGCGGCGACCATCGTCTCGAAGGCGTCGCCGGGGGCGCCGCCGTCGCGCGCCTCGAAGACGAAGCTGACCTGCAAGGACCACGGGTCGGGCCCGGCGGCGCCGGCGAGCAGCGGGACCTGCGGGAGGTCGTCGTCGCCGAGCTGGCGCAGGTCCTCGGCGACGGGGCGCAGGAGGACGTGCTCGACGAGGTGGAAGCGCGGGCCACCCTGCAGGCCGAGCTTGAGGCGCAGGCGCTGCTCGAGGCCGGAGGGGTCGTCGCCGGCGAGCAGGTCGCGGCCGGCGCCGCGGGCGGCGCCGAGGCGCGCGACCCGGCGCAGGAAGGCCGCGCGCGCCTCGACGAGCGCGGCGCCGTCGCCCGGGTCGCCGCCGATCTGGGCGTAGTCGCCGACGTCCTCGGCGAAGCGCGCGAGCAGGTGGGCGAGGAAGCGCTGGCGGCGGGCGAGCGGGCCGTCGCCGGTCTGGGTGGCCTCGACCTGGCCTTCGAGCCATGTCTTGAAGGCGGCCGGATCCTTGCGCAGCAGCGCGGCGAGGTCGAGGCCGGGGTCGTCGACCGGCTGGGCGAAGTAGGTCGGCGAGGCGCCGACGGCCGGCGAGAGCAGGTCGCGGGCGTGCGCGAGCTGGGCGAAGGCGTTGGCGAGCAGCTGATCGAAGATCAGGAGGTAGGCGGCGAGCTGGCGGGCCTGGGCCTTGCGCGCGGGCGAGGCGGCGGCGGGCAGGCCGAGCGCGCCGATGCCGTAGGTGGCGGGGAACTGGTGCTGGATCGAGCGGACGCGGGCGAGGTCGCGGTCGCGGCCGGGCGGCGGGCCGGCGGGGTCGCCCGGGGCGGGCGGACGGGCCTGGGCGTTGCGGCGCTCGGCCAGCAGGGCGCGGACGCGCGCAGGGTCGACGCGCAGCGGGAGGCCGGCGCGCAGGAGGATGAACTCGGAGCTCGGGGCGAGGACGGCGACCTTGTCGGGCGGGACCTGGATGGCCCAGCGGTCGCGCGGGCCGTCGGGGGAGGCGCCGAGGGCGAGGGAGCGGACGGCGCGGACGCCGGGGACGTCGGTGAGGACGTGCAGGAGGTCGGAGGCGCGGAGCGTGCGGCGCGGCTCGGGGAGGTCGCCGTCGAGGAAGCCGCGGGCGAGCGCGGGGCCCTCGTAGAGCTCGTCGAGCCGGCGGCCGGCGGCGCGGGCGTCGGCGAGGCCGGTGAAGCGGACGGCGGGCGAGAGGTGGGCGTCGATGCGATCGAACAGCTCGGCCTGGAGGGCGGCGGGGTCGTCGGTCGGGCCGACCTCGATCCGCGCGTGGATCCAGACCTCGTGGGTGCCGCGCAGGGCGAGCGCGTAGTCCTCGCCGAGGCCGCGGTGGGCGTGCAGGCGGGCGGCGACCCGGGCGAGCGCGAGCTCGGCGGGCAGGCGGTCGCCGGTCTGCAGGAGGACGCGGTGGAGGCCGGCGAGCCGGAGCGGGCGGGCCTCGAGGGCGCTCGGGTCGGGCTGGAGGCGCAGCTCGCCGCTGCCGGCGTGGAAGTAGACCGGCGGGTCGGGCTCGCCGAGCGGCTCGACGGAGGCGCTGCGGACGCCGTCGACGTCGAGCACGAGCTTGCGCAGGTCGGTGGCGGTGACGGGGTCGCAGGTGAGGATCGCGGCGGGGCCGGGCAGCGCGTCCGGGTCGCCGCCGGCGATCAGGTCGGGGATCGGGTGCGAGATCCGGTAGGCGAGGTCGGTGATCGCGTAGCAGAGCTGCTCGAGGATCGTGACGCCGGGGTCGTGGGCGTTGAAGTCGGTCCACTGGGCGCCGGCGAGGCGGCCGAGCAGGCGCAGGCCCTCGGCGCGCAGGCCCTCGAAGTCGAGGGCGAGGTGCTCGTGCGGGCCGGTCGGGAGGGTCGGGGAGGCGGTCATCGTCGGCTCGTGGGTGCGCGCGGGGCCAAGGGCCCGACGTCAGCGGGCCGCGCGGAAGCTGATGCCGTCGAGGCTGTTCCAGGCGGTGTTGCCGGCGACGATCACGACGGCGCCGTTGGGGTCGACGTCGACGCGGCCGACGCCGCCGTTGTGCTGGACGGTGAAGATCTCGCGGGCGGCGGGGCGGAACCCGCACGGGAGGCTGAAGACGGGCGAGCTGAGGATCGGGGCGGGGGCGACGTTGGTGCGGACGAGGCCGCGGAGGTGGACGACGCCGCAGGCGTCCTTGAAGAAGCCCGAGTTGTTGTAGCCCTGGCCGTACTCGAGCCACGGGCTGATCAGGCTCGGGGTCCGCCACTCGTCGGAGTCGTAGGCGCGGGCGAGGGCCGCCCCGTTGGCGAGGGCGCCGTGGAGGGTGCCGCCGAGCCGCGCGTCGTTGGCGTTCTGGTCGAGCTTCCAGTAGCCGACGAGGCCGGGCTCGTTGCCGGCCAGCGGGCCGAGGTTGATCGGGCGCGGGCCGGTCCACAGGCTGACCTCGGCGATCGTGCCGTCGAAGAAGGGGTCGTTCCAGTTGCTGCGGCCGATGAAGTTGCTCGTCCGGTCGAGGTTCTGCAGGACGTTCATGGTGCCGCTGAGGACCTGGACGCCGTTGACGTAGAAGCGGCCGATGCTGGTGCCGACGCCGGGGTCGATCGTCACGGCGACGTGGGTCCAGGCGCGCAGCGGGATCACGCCGGCGCTGGTCCGCACGTTCCCGTGGTCGCCGGCGGTGTTGCCCTGGTAGACGGCGGCGCCGAGGCTGCCGTCGGCGCCGACGAAGAAGATCAGGTTGTTGCTGGCCGCGCCGTTGCCCATGTCGAAGACGCGGGCCCACTCGCCGAAGCTGGTGACGTGGATCCACGCCTGGACGGTGACGCCGCCGGCGAAGTTGTGCGCGCCGGAGATCGTCGGCAAGACGACGTGCTGCTGGTTGGGCCGGTTGAGGCGCACGCCGGTGCGGCCGGTCTGCAGGCGGCCGCCGGTCGGCGGGAGGACGACGCCGCCCTCGGCGACGATGTCGTCGGTGGCCGTCAGGACGCCCTCGATCCGGGCGGCGCCGACGACCCGCAGGCGGTGGTTGCCCGGGCTGGCGGTGCCGAGGCCGACGTTGCCGTTGGCGACGACGAGCGCCGCGGTGCCGCCGGGGCCGGGCGCCAGCTCGCTGTTGTCGTGGGTGCCGCCCTGGTAGACGGCGAGGTTGCGCGGCGTGCGGAGGTAGGTGGTGTTGTTCTGGACGCCGATGCCGAAGCTGGCGCTCGAGAGGTTGATCATCTGGCGGCCGCCGCCGCTGAGGTCGAGCAGGCCGGTCAGCGCGGCGGTGCCGGAGACGGTCAGGTTGCCGTGGATCGTGGCGCTCATCGGCGACTGCTGGGTGCCGACGCCGAACGGGGCGCCGGTGACGAGGAGGCCGCCGCTGGCGGCGATCAGGCCGGCGGCGGTGATGTTGCCGGCGGTGACGGTGAGGCCGGCCTGGAAGGTCGAGGGGGCGCCGGCGGTCAGGCCGGCGTTGGCGTTGATCACGCCGCTGAACACGGAGCCCTGGTTGACCTGGAGGACGCCGCTGTGGAGCGTGATGCCGCCGTAGGTGTCGATCTTGCCGTTGAACGAGGAGGTGCCGCCGGGGACGGCGAGGCCGCCGCCGAGGAGCGCCGGGCCGGAGACGGAGAGGGCGCCGTGGACGTTGGCGGGCTGGTGGGCCTGCGGGGTGCCGACGTTGAACGCGCCGCCGGCGACGTTGAGGCCGGCGCCCACGTCGAGGCGGCCGCCGAGGACGGTCAGCTGGCCGGGGGCGACGGACAGCGTGCGGGTGAAGGTCGCCGGGCCGCTGACGACGAGCTGGGTGCCGACGGTGAGGCCGCCGTCGGCGAGGTGCTGGGCGGTGGTGATCAGCGGGCCGGTGATCCGCGTCGGGCCCTCGACGTGGAGGCGGCTGTTGCCGGGGGTGGTGGTGCCGATGCCGACGTTGCCGTTCGTGACGACGAGGACGGCGGCGCCGCCGGGGCCGGGGTTCAGCGCGGCGTCGTGGTGCGAGCCGCCCTGGAACAGCGCGAAGTTGCCGGCCGAGCGGAGGTAGGTGGTGCCGGTCTGGACGCCGAGGCCGTGCTCGGCGGTGAGGAGGGTGATCGCCTGGCGCAGGGCGCCGCCGAAGGTCAGCGGGCCGGTGATCGTCGCGGCGCCGCGGATCTGGGCGTTGCCGTCGACGTCGAGGCGCGCGCTCGGGATCGTGCCGACGCCGAGGTTGCCGTTGTCGAGCAGCCAGAGCTTGTGGTCGGTGCCGCCGCCCAGGGCGAACGAGAAGGCGTTGCCCTGGCGCGCGCCGACGTCCCAGAAGGCGCCCTGGGCGGTGCCGCCGCTGCGGCCGAAGCGGATCGAGGCGCGGTTCTCGAGGCCGCCGAGCCAGGCGACGTGCGGGTTGCGCAGCATGATGCCGCCGGCCCCGCCGGCCCCGATCGTGACGTACTGGTTGGCGCCGTCGAAGGCGTTGGTGGTGGTGACGACGAAGCGGTCCCAGGCGTCGGCGGCGCCCTTGAGGCGGACGTCGAGCGCGCCCTGCGGGTTGTTGGTGCCGAGGCCGACGTGGCCGGTCTGGGCGTCGACGACGAGGCGCGGGTTGCCGGCGCCGTCGGTGACGCCGAAGCCGGGCCGGGCCGACTGCGGCTGGTCGGCGGCGTCGAGCGGGCTGAGGCTGATCAGCCAGTCGGGGCTCGGCGCGGGGAAGCTCGAGTAGAGGCGGAGCGTCCGCTTCTGCGCGCCGGCGGCGGCGACGACGCTGAGCGGCTCGCCGGCGACCTTGAACACGCCGTCCTCGGACTGGTTGAGCTGGGCGTCGATCAGGTCGGCGAAGTTCCCCTCGGTCGGGATCGCGTTCTTGACGAAGTAGGACTTGAGCTGCTGGCGGGTCTTGGTGGTGATCGTCATGTCGGCTCTCCCAGGAAAATCAACTCACGAGGAAGTCGAGCTCGATCCGGGCGAAGTTGACGCCGGTGGACAGCGATTGCTGGTAGTCGAGCTCGGTGACGGCGGTGATGTCGTGGTCGCGCGCGGCGACGAGGACCTGGTCGGGCCTATCGGTCGCGACGTGGTAGTCGTCGCCCGGCGGGACCAGCCGGAAGCCCTGGCCGTCGTCGCTGCGCGCGAGCTTGAGGTCGGCGACGTAGTCGACGTAGTCGCGGCGGTCGACGAAGTCGAGGATGCTGTTGGCGTAGATCCGGCCGCCGATCGACAGCTCGGCGCCCTCGTCGTAGGCCCACGGCGAGAGGAAGCGGCGCAGGTCGTCGACGAGGCGCTCGCGGGCGTGGCGCTCGTCGTGGCCGGGGCGGAACGAGACGCCGAGGTAGACCTTGACGGCGACGTAGCGTGCGTTGCGGACGCGGATCGTCGCGGCGGCGGGGGCGTGCGCTGCGAGGAAGGCCTCGATGTCGGCGAGCAGGTCGGCCGGCGCCTGCGGGGCGAACGCGTCGGACGGGAGCTGCGCGCGGATGTCGGGGATGACGACGACGTCGACCCGGCCCGGCTCCCCGCGCAGGCACTTGGCCTTGTAGATCTGCGGGAAGCGCTGGAGGACCAGGCGCTCGTAGTCCCACGGGGCGAGCGCGCGCTGGCGGTGGCGCAGGCGCTCGGCGACGCGGGTGTAGAACCGCTCGGGGCGCTCCGGGGGGCGGCCGCCGAAGGAGGTGTAGGGCTGCTCGATCGCGGCGATCCGCGGGTCGGGCTCGGCGAGGCGGGTGACGCTGCCGACCGGGAGCGGCTGGGCGTAGTGGTCGGGGGCGTTGCCGCGGTCGTCGAAGCGCAGCATCACCGCCTGGGCGCGGATCGCCACGGTGTCGCACACGCTCGCGGGGCCGTGGTCGACGGCGGCGCGCAGCCAGGCGAGGCCGCGCGGGAGGAGGGTGCTCGGGGCGGTCTGCGGGACGGTGAGCTCGACGATGCCGGTGCCGATCAGGCCGCGGGTCGAGTCGCGCAGGAGGCCGCCGCCGAGCGGGACCCAGCGGTCGCCGTCGAGGGCCGACCACTCGACCTTCGCGGGCTCGAGGTCGGGGTCGGAGGTGCCCTCGGCGAGCTGGAGGAGCAGCGCGAGCTGCTGCGGGGGGTCGAGGTCGGCGAGGCCGATGTAGAGCTCGCCGGCGGTGTCGTAGCGCGGGAACAGGCGCGGGGCGGCCGGGTCGATCGGGGCCTCGCCGAAGGGGTGGACGTGGAGCAGGCGATCGGGGCCGGCGAGCGGGCGCGCGGGGTCGAGGACGAGCGAGGTCCGGTAGGCCGCGGCGAGGCGCAGCAGCGTCGGGGTGTAGGGCAGCGCGACGGCGAAGTCGGCGGCCTGCGCGGGGTCGATCGTGCCCTTCGACAGGCCGATCGCGAGGTCGCGCGCGGCCGCGGAGGTGAGCGCGGGGTAGGCGGCGTGGCCGAAGTCGCGCGGGGTCAGCTCCCACACGAGGTGGCGCTCGGCGGTCCGCAGGTCGCGGGCGGCGGCGGCGCCCGGGCGGCGCTCGTAGGCGAAGGTCGCGTCGGCGGCGTGCAGGGCGGCCGGGACGTCGGCGACGGCGAGCTGGCGCTCGCGGGCGGTGAGGTGCGGCGGGTCCTTCGACTGCTCGAACAGGGCGGCGTCGGCGAGCAGGGCCTCTCGGCCGCGGTCGACGAGCAGCAGGCGGGCCCGGAAGTCCTCGGCGGCGGTGATGCCGGGGTAGTTCTCGTAGTGGGCGGCGAGGCTGGCGGGCAGGCCCATCCAGGCGAGGTCGAGGCGGAGGGCGTCGAGGCGGGGGCCGGCGAGCTCGGGGTGGAAGAGGTGGAGGCGGGCGCCGACGGCCGGGCGCGGGCCGAACGGCTCGAACGGCTTCCTGGGATCGAGGGCGCGGTCCTCGTGTTGCAGCTGCAGGCCGGTCAGGCCCTCGACGTCGACGCGGAGGTGGACGGCGGCGAGGACGAGCGGCTCGAACGGGGTGAAGCGGGTGTGCCACTCCTTCGCGGCGGCGTCCCAGCGCTGGCGCAGGGTGATCCGCAGGGTCGGGGCCGGGTCGCTGGCGGCGGCGATCAGCGGGGGCTCGGTCGCGTCGACGCGCAGCACGAGCTGGAGCGCCGGGCGGTCCTCGTCGGGCAGGCGCGGGGCGCCGATGAGGGTGAAGTAGTCGTCGCCCGGGCCGCCGGCGACGACCGCGGCGGCGACGAGGGCGAGCTCCTGCCAGCCCTTCGCGCCGGTGACGTCGACGCGCAGGCTGTCGCCGAGGGCGGCGCGCAGCTTCGCGGGGTCGTGCGCGTCGACGGCGGCGAGGCCGAGGCCGCGGACGAAGGCGGCGCGGTCGAGGTCGTGGAGCGCGAGGGTGAGGGTCAGGGTGCGCGTGCCCTGCGAGAGGGCGAGCAGCGGCGAGCGCACGGCGAAGCCGAGGGTGACCGCGGGCGGGCGCGCGGGCGAGGGCGCGGGCGGGGGGCGGCCGAAGGTCTTCCAGCGCGGGGAGGCGGGGTCGGCGAGAGCGGCGGTCGCGTCGTCGAGGGCGTAGAGGTTGCGCCACTCGACGCGGCGGGCGACCGGCTCGGGCGCGGCGGTGATCCAGCGCCGGGCGAGCTCGAGCACGCGGTCGACGTCGGACCACTGGAACAGGCGGACGACGGCGGGCTCGATCAGCTGGCGGCGGAAGTAGTCCAGCAGGTCGAGCTGGCCGCGGTCGAGGTGGCGCTCGAGGGCGGCGCGGGCGTCGGTCCACGGCTGCGGGGCGTCGTGGCCGAGGGCGGCGGCGACCTCGGCGTCGAAGCCGGCGAGGTCGAGCTTGCCGCCGCGGGCCGCGGCGAGCTCGGCGCGACGGGCGGCGTGGACCTTCTCGCGGTGGGCCTCGGCGAGCAGGCGCTCGAGCTCGGGCCACTTCGGGGAGTCGCGCGGCGGGAGGGCCTCGGCGAACTCGACGAGCCGGACGAGGCGCTCGGCGGGGGTCGCGAGGTGGGCCTCGAGCTGGCGGAGGCGGGCGTCGTAGGCGGGGAGGTCGGGGACGCCGGGCGGCCAGGGCGGGGGCCAGGCGTCGCCGAGGGCGGCCTGCAGGTTGGCGGCGAAGTCGGACGGGTCGGCGGGCGCGAGGCTCCAGGCGAGCAGGTCGCGCTGGCGCCGGCCGACGCGCTCGAGCAGGCGGTTGACCTCGGCCCAGTCGGCGTCGATCCGGCGCTTGATCTTCATCAGCGCGACGAAGTCGGCGAACGGGATCGCGGCGAACTTGGAATCGAGGTAGGCGCGGACGGCGGGGTCGTCGCGGTGCTCGTAGAGGTCGCCGAGGCTGCGGACCTGCGGCAGGCCGTCGGCGTCGAAGTCGAGCGGGCCGACGACCGCCTCGAGGTTGGCCTGGAAGTCGCGCGGGTCCGGCGGGTCGGCGTCGCCGAGCAGGCGGTTGATCTCGGACCACTCGTGGTCGGCGTCGGCGCGGCGGCGGACGAGCTGCATCATCGCGCGCAGCTCGTGGTGCTCGAGGCGGAGGTGGTCGGGGGCGAAGCGGAGCAGCGGGCCGAGGGCGACGACGCCGTCGCGATCGAGGGGGGCGCCGTCCCACGGCGGGACGGGATCGCCGGGGCGCGGGTCGCCGAGGGCGAGCGCCAGCATCTGCTCGAAGATCTCGCGCGGGGCGAGGTTGCGGTCCTTGCGAGGATCGGCGAGGCCGGTGATCCGGCGGTGGACGAACACGCTGCGCAGCGCGGCGACGCGGGCGCGGCTGATCTGGAGGTCGTGCTCGGTGCGGTAGATCCGCGGGACGCCGGCGCTGTCGCGGCCGGCCTGCAGGGCGGTGCCGGCGGGCAGGCGGACCTGGGGGGCGCGCGCGGCGAGGCGGAACACGACGGCGACGCGGTCGGGCGCCGGGGGCTCGGGGAGCATCTGCAGGACGTCGCGGTAGTAGTGCTCGAGGTGGCGGCGCGTGAGGCCGTTGAGCAGGCCGCGGGCGTGGCCGAGGAGCTCGAGGAAGGTCAGGAGGAGGGCGAAGTGCGGGCGGCCGAGCCAGCGCGCCTTGTCGCCGGAGAAGCGCGCCGGGTCGGCCATGTAGGCGGCGATGTCGGCGAGCGAGAGGTCGTCGCGGGCGGCGAAGCGGCGCCAGGTGTCGTCGTCGCCGGGGGCGCGCGGGCCGGCGTCGGCGGTGACGAAGCGGAGCTGCTCGGTGAAGGCGCGGACGAACGCGAGCAGGTCGACGTGGCCGCGCTCGTCGATCGCCGCGCTGTCCGGGTCGAGGGCCGGCGCGCTGCGACCCCGCTGGCTGGTGCCGTCGCGGTCGTCGGACGAGAGGGGTGTGGAGCGTCTGGACACGTTCAGGTCCCGCGGAACTTGGTGTTGGTGGTGAGGAAGCTGCCGCTGCCGGAGTACTCGGGGGTCGCGTCGGGGATCGGCGGGCCGGGGCCGGGCGGCGGCTGCTGGGCCGGGCTCTGGACGGTGAACCGGGCGGTGAAGCTGCCGCCGACGAGGAGGACGTGCTTGTCGCCGGTGCGGGTCTGGGTGGCCTTCTGGTCGCCGGCGAGGGCGGCGATCTCGAGGGTGCCGGTGCCGGGGATCGAGTGCTGCGGGGTGACGTAGGCGCAGCCGCGGACGACGACGCTGGCCTCGTCGCCGTCGACGCAGACCGGCTTGCCGCCGAGCGTCGCGGGGCCGCTGGCCGCGAGCGCGCCGGGCTGGACGATCACGGTCGCCGCGCCGAAGCTCGGGCGGAAGACCGCGGTGTCGCCGTCGATCAGCACGAAGTCGGCCATGGCACGTCAGCGCCCGGGGGCGACCGCCTCGTGGAGGTAGAACGGGAAGACCATGTTGTAGCGGGAGTTGGTGCCGGGGATCGTGTAGGCGAGGCGGATCAGGAGGAGGCCGGGGTCGGCGTCGGCGCGGGTGATGTCGAGGTCCTTCAGCACGACGCGCGGCTCGTGGCGGAGGATCGCGTCGCTGATCGCGGCGCTGATCCGGCCGACGAGCGCGTGGTCGACCTCCTCGAACAGGGCGGCGTCGAGGTCGCAGCCGAACGTCTCGCGCATCGGTCGCTCGCCGAGGCGGGTGGTCAGGAGGATCTCGAGCGCCTGGTGGATGTCCTCGGGGCCAGATACGGTGACGAGCTCGGCGCCGCCGGCGGTGAAGGCCGGCGGGAAGCCCCAGCCGGTGCCGAGGAACGAGGGCGGCGGCCCGCGGTCAGGCGGCATCGGCGGCGCTCCTCGTCGTGTGGGGTCGGGGTCGGGTCATGCTGGTGCTCCGCGGGCCGTCACTGGAGGTCGACGGCGCTGCCCTTGATCGTCACCTTGCCCTTCGCGTCGACGGCGAAGTCGCCGGCGCTCTCGAGCTTGATGCCGTCCTTGTCCATGGTGATCGTGTTGCCGTGGAGGTCCTTGATCGTGATCGCCTCGGCGTCGTCGTCGACGACGATCGTGCTGGCCTTCGGGGTCTTGAGGGTCAGCGCGTTCTTCTTGTCGTCGAAGGAGATCTCGGTGCCGGAGCGGCTGACGAGCGCGCGCAGCTCGTTCTTCTCGGTCGGGCCGCCGGCGGCCTTCGGCGGGGCGTTGACGGCGCCGAACAACGAGCCGAGGACGATCGCCTGGCGCGGGTCGCCGGCGAGGAAGCCGACGACGACCTCGTCGCCGGGCTCGGGCCAGAAGCCGAAGCCGCGGTCCTTGCCGGCGTCGGGGCGGGCGACGCGGGCCCACACCGCGTTGTCGTCGCTGTCGAGGCCGGCGAGGCGGACCTTGATCCGGTGCTCGCCGTCGGGGTCGGCCTCGAAGCCGCCGACGAGGCCGACCTGCAGGCCGCCGACGGGCGGGAGGAGGCCGGCGGCGGGGGGGTCGGCGATGTCGGGGGTGCGCGCGAACCACTCCGGCGAGAGGCCGATCTGCAGCTCGGTCCGCCAGCCGTCGAGGTCGACGCGGTGGACGACGCCGGAGACCAGCAGCGGGCCGTCGAAGCGGTCGCCGACGCCGCGGAGCTCGACGCGATCGAACGGCCTCAAGTCGGCGCGGCCGGCGACGACGATCCGGCCGCGCAGCAGCGACAGGCGGCTGCGCGCGAGGCGGGCGTCGGCCCACGGCTGGAGCTCGGCGGCGGCCAGCGGGACGGGGGCGTGCAGGGTGTAGGCGTCGCCGCCGAGCTTGCCGGCGACGGCGGCGGGGTCGAAGGCGCCGCCGAGGGTCTTGGTGTCGGCGGCCTCGACGGGCTGGGTCGGGGCCTGCTGCGCGAGGTCCCAGGCGAGGCCGGTGACCCCGGACCACTGGCCGGCGGCGTCCTGCTCGAGCTCGAATTCGCGGACGTCGTCGAGGCCGAACTCGATCGTGACCTTCGGGCGGGCGGCGGCGGTCATCGAGCGGGCCGAGACCGCGCCGTCGTCGACGACGACGACGAGGCCGCTGACGTCGGCGCGGGCGAGCAAGAAGTCCCAGTCGGTCGCATAGAACTGGACGAGCTCCTTGTGCTCGGCCCGGGTGTCGTCGATCGCGCCGACCTCGAGGCCGGCGTCGCCGATCAGCTTGCGCAGGACGGCGTCGTCGCGCTGGTCGCGGTAGACGGCGCTGCGGCGGCGGCGGGTCAGCGCGATCGCGGCGTCGCGCAGCTCGACGCGCAGGGCGAGGCCGTCGTCGCGGGCCTCGACGGCGTGGCGGACGACGAGGCCCGCGAACACCTGCGCGTCGGGGTCGTCGCCGACGCGCAGGGCGATCGTGATCGCCTTGCCGGGCGCGAAGAAGGCGGTGTTGCTGACGGCGAACTCGCGGGCGGCGACGCTGCCGTCGAGGATGACGAGGCGGGCCTCGGGGATCCGGTCGAGCTCCTTGCGGATCTCGAGCGAGAGCAGCTGGACGGTCGGGTCGAGCGCCTGGCCCTCGCTGGTGATCGTCGGGACGACGACGGCCATGCTAGCCGCGCTCCTTTCGCGCGAACGGCGGGAAGATCAGCTCGGCGCCGGGGACGAGCGTGCGCGGGTCGTCGAGGCCGTTGACCCGGGCGACGCGCAGGTGGTGGACGGGGGAGCCGTAGATCTCGCGGCAGAGCAGGGGGAGCGTGTCGCCGGCGCGGACGATCCGGCGGTGGGTGAGGTCGGGCGAGGAGAGGCGGGCCTTGGCGGCCTGCTTGGCCGGGTCGAGCGCCTCGGCGAACTCGCAGGTGAGCTCGGCGCGCAGCGGGGCGCCGTCGCGGTCGAATAGGGTGTACTGGACGCTGACCGACTCGAGGCGGCCGTGGAAGCCGTGCTTGCCGAGGACGTCGGGGCTCCACTGGACGATCAGGTAGGCGGGCTCGTGCGACTCGGGCTGGACGGTGTAGCAGAGGTCGAGGAAGGCCTGGACGCGCTCGGCGACGGTCGCGGCGCCGAACAATTGCTCGACGCCGTGGGCGCCGACGCCGGTGCCGTCGACGATCAGCTTGACGGTGAGGTTCGGCGAGCGCTGGCCGCGCCAGACCTTGGCGCCCTGGACCTCCTGCAGCGCGCTGGCGTAGCCGACCGTCAGCGTCTCGGGGTTGTACATGACCTCGAAGCGGCCGATCGCCGGCGGGTCGCGCTTCTCGTCCTTGAAGGCGTCGATCGTCAGCTTGGCGAGCTTGAACAGGTTGCCGAGCGCCATGGTGTCGTCTCCTCGGTGGTCAGCGCCCGCGCGACTTCTTCAGCTCGCGCAGGACCTCGCGGACGCAGCGGGCGACCAGCGCCTCGCGCTCCTCGGCGGACAGGGCGGGCTGTGGTTCGGCGCGCGGCGGGGCCGGGCGGGCCGGCTCGGCGTTGCGAGGCGCGCCGGCGGGGCGGGCCTCGGTGACGGCGCGGATGACGAGCTCGCGGATCTCGATCGTCATGGTCAGAGCCTCAGCGGTTGCATGCGCGTGTAGGCCAGCTCGAGCGTGTCGACGAGGACGCGCTCGTCGGCGGCGACGAGGTCCGCGGTCGCCCAGCGGACGGGGTAGGCCTTGAGGAACAGCCAGGCCGACAGCGGCTGGCCCTGCTCGCCGAGCAGCGTGACCATCACGTTGCTCGGGACGAAGGTGAAGAGGCTCATCGCGGCGCCGAACTCGATGTTGAGCGGGGAGCCGACGACGAAGCCGCGCTCGAGCACGAGGTTCGCGTAGGTGACGCGCTTCGGCAGGCGGTGGGCGTAGAGGTTCTCGCCGCCCTCGCCGACCGCCTGGGTCTCGATGGTCGCCGCCAGGCCGGAGACCTTGGAGAAGCGGATGTCGATCGGGTTCGGCACGACGCCGCCGGCGAAGAACACGACGGCGAAGCGGAACCCGAGCGGGAGGTCGCCGGTGGGGTCGAGCGAGAATTGCGGCAGCATGGCGGGGCGCGGGTGGGTCAGGTGAGGTGGACGATCGAGATCCCGGCGGCCTTGACCTCGAGGGTCTCGATCGCCACCTCGTTGGTGCGGGCGTCGAAGGTGGGGGCGCTCAGCTTGACGGCGATGGCGCGGGCGATCCGCCAGGAGACGACGGGGACGCCCGCCTCGTCGCACAGGCTGATCTCCATCGACCGCGGGCGCCGCTCCTCGAGCCATTCGACGAGGGCGCGCGCGTGGGCGGTGGTGCCGCGCTCCAGCGTGACGGGGACGTACTTCTCGAGGTAGTACTTGGCGATCTGCTCGCCCTCGAGGAAGGACAGGCCGTGCACGTACGTCGCGGTCTGGTGCTGGCGCTGCAGGCCCGAGACCCGGGCGAAGCTGAGCGCCTGCGTGTCGACCGTCACGCGGAAGTTGTAGGCGGCCAGCGGGTAGCTGGCGCGCTGCTCCTGCTTGCCGTGCGCCACCGCGGATCAGGACTCCTCGAGCGTGACGAAGTCGGCCTTGAGCTCCATCGTCTGGATCGCGGCGTCGTTGCTCTTGGCGTCGAAGGTCGGGGCGTCGAGCTTGGTCGGGAAGGCGTTGCTGACCTTCCAGGTGATCACGGCCTCGCCCTTCTCGTCGCACAGGCGGACGAAGATGTCCTTCTTCTCGATTTGATTGATCTGGACGGTCTTGATCCAGTCGTAGAGCGCCTTGATGCTGGACTTGCGGACGAGGCCCTTCTTGAGGGTGATCGTCGGTTGGGTCCGCTGCGCGGGCATCTGCATGACGCGGGGCCCGGGCGCGCCGGCGGCGGTCGGGCTCTCCTTGTAGACGGTGCTCTCGTACTGGATGTTGAGGCCCGAGACCTCCGAGAACGCCACCGCCTCGTCGCCGATCTCGACGCGGTAGTTGTAGACGGGCAGGGGGTAGTCGGTCTGGATGGTTTCCTTGCTGACGGCCATGGTCGTGTCTCTCGCTTGCGGGGAGTGGGGTTTCTAGGTGCGCGCGGCGGTCGGTCAGGCCCCGGCCAGCTTGTGGGAGAAGCGCAGGACGATGAACTCGGCCGGGCGCACGGCGGCGACGCCGATCTCGACGATCATCCGGCCCTCGAGGACGTCCTGCTGGGTCATCGTGCGGCCGAGGCCGACGTTGACGTAATAGGCGGACTCGGGCTTGCTGCCCTGCAGCGCGCCCTTCTCCCACAGGCCGTAGAGGTAGGCCTCGAGCATGCCCTTGACCTTGAGCCAGGTCGCGGCGTCGTTGGGCTCGAAGACGGCGAAGCTGGTCGCCTTGCGCGCGGACTCCTCGATCGTGATGAACAGGCGGCGGACCGGGACGTAGCGCCACTCGTTGTCGTTGCCGGCGAGGGTGCGGGCGCCCCACACGAGGGTGCCCTTGCCGGGGAAGGCGCGGATGGCGTTGATCGACTTGCCGGAGGTCGGGTCGACGTTGAGCGTCTCCTGCTGCGCGTGCGTGATCTGGTCGACGGGGCCGATCACCGCGGAGACGCTGACGTTGGCGGGGGCCTTCCACACGCCGCGCTCGCGGTCGACGCGGGCGTAGACGCCGGCGATCGCGGCGCTCGGCGGGAGGACGATCCGCTGCTCGGCGAGCTTGCGCTTGATCCGGTTGTAGCGGGCGGTGTCGGTCGAGGCGAGGTCGGACAGCTTCTTGTCCGTGTCGCCGACCTTGACCGTGACGGCGGACTCGTCGTAGCGCGGGGTCAGCGAGGTCAGGAGGTAGGGGTGGTAGGCGGCGCCGTAGGCGAGCGCGGCGGTGCCGATGCCGTCGCGGAACTTGTCGACGTCGCCGTCGCGGACGTCGAGCAGGACGAACCGGTCGCCGAGCTTCTTGGCGTGGGCGAGGGCCTGCTGGGCGACGGTGTCGAAGTCGGCCTGGGCGAGCAGGACGAGGCCGGGGAGCGCGACGAGGGTCGGCTCGTCCTCGCGCTCGAGCGCGTCGAGGCCGGCGGTGTACTTCTCGGCGGTGGCGGCGGTGCTGTAGTTGCCGATCGAGACGACGTAGCAGCGGCCGCCGCCGTTCTTGAAGTAGAGGCTGAGCGCGTGGTAGAGCGGCTGGTCGGGGACGGCCGGGTCCGCGGGGGTGATGTCGTCGCCGGCGTCGACGCTGAAGGTCGCCGGCTCGGCGCCGCCGAAGCGCCGCTCGAAGTCGAGGAGCGTGGCGATCTCGGCGATCTCGACCTTGTCGGCGGCACCCTTCTCGGTGAAGCCGATGAACGCAGGGATCGCCGTGGCGACCTCCGCCACCGAGGGTGGGAGGGTCGAGACTTCTTCTACGTAGACGCCGGGAGTGTTGTACGTGGGCATGGCTTTCGCTGATTCCGGGTGGCGGTGTTCAGTACTCGATGACGCGAAACAGACAGTCGCGGGGCGGCTGGTCGGGCTGGAGGACGAGGGCGGCGTGGGCGTCGTGCGCGGGGCCTCCGAGCTCGCGGATCAGGAGCTCGTCGCCGAGGTGGAGCGCGAGCCGGCGGACCGGGGCGCGGCGGCAGGCGATCGCGCGGTCGGACACGAAGCGGAAGCAGCGGCGGCCGGGGTGCTGCGCGAGCAGGCGGTGGCCGACCGGGTCGGCGGCGGGGTCGACCTCGCCGGGCGTCAGGGGGGCGCGCGCGAACGCGATCGCGCGGCCGGGCTCGCCGTCGGTGATCTGCGGCAGGAGGCCCTCGGGGCGGGCGGTCAGCGCATAGTAGACCCAGGTCGCGGCGCGGGCGGGCAGCTCGAGGGTGAAGCGCGGCGGGGCGGCGAGCCAGGCGGCGGTGATGCCGGACACCTCGATGCCGGCGGCGACGCCGGGCGCGAGGTCGGTGGTACCTGATTGGAGGGACAGCTTGCTGCCGGCGGGGTCCGAGCCGCGGTAGGTCGGGCGCGCGGCGGACTCCCAGGCGGTCGTGTCGGTGTAATGCGCGAAGTCGGGGCCGGTCGCGCGGACGTCGAAGTCGAGGGCGAGGTCGGCGGCGTAGGCGACGAGGGGGCGCGCGAGGTCGTCGACGGGGGCGAGGACGTCGAGGCCGTCCGGTCGCGGGCGCGCGAGCAGGCGGTGGCGGGCCAGCGCCCGCGCGCCGGCGGGGGAGCGCGGCTCGATGCGGAGGTCCGGGCACGGACCGCCGTCGAAGAAGTCGTGGGCGACGCGCAGCGAGAGCAGCCGGCGGTGCGTCACGGGGTCCTCCGGAGGTCGAGCTGGACGTCGTCGATCGCGGCGGCCTGGCTCGGCAGGCGGTCGCGGTAGGCGAGCAGCTTGACGCGGTAGAGCAGGGCGGGGTGCGCGGTGGTCCGCAGGGCGTTCCACACCTCGTTCTGCTCGGCGAAGCCGAGGGTGACGAGCTCGACGATCAGCTTCTCGACCCCGGCGGGCAGCTCCGGGGCGCTCGCCGGCTCGAACACGGGGGTCGACTGGAGGTGCTCGAGGATCGCGGAGAGGTGGTCCCAGGCGACGTCGTACTTCTTGAAGCGCGAGACGAAGAGGAGGTAGAGGACGAGGCGGATGTCCGGCTGGACGCGCTGGCGGGTGCCGTCCTCGGCGACGCGGGCCCGCGGGTCCGCGCTCCGCAGGATCCGCTCCTCCTCGACGTTGATCACCAGGAGGGAGACGGCGCCGAGCGTGAAGCTGATCGGCTCCATCTTGTCGCCGTCGACGAAGACGACGCGGTCCCCGGCGGCGTCGTCCTGCGAGCCGCCGCGGGCGATCCGCAGGCGCTCGTCGAGGTGCTTGCGGAAGAAGTTGAGGACGTCGCCGATCATCGTGGGTCTATTCGCGCACCTCGACGCGGCATAGTGCCCGAGGTGTTTTCGTAGGTTCAAGGAACAAATGCGCGCTCCATGTGCTGACATTCGGGCAGATCCGGGCGTCGATGCGTGAATTCGCGGCGCGCGGATTCGCGGGAGAGCCGCGCGATTCCGGTGGAACGATGGTCCGCGCGGCCGATATGGGGCTACGACGAATGGGCGGAGTCGTGCCGCGCGCGCGGGCGTGCGAGAGAGGAATGCGGCCCCGATCGATCTCACGTCCCGGGCGGCGAATCGTGGCAGCGCGCGGGTCGACGGGCGCGGGCGCGCGGCGCGGTTCGAGCGGGCCGTCCGCGCTCGCTCGCGCGACGCGGCGGCGCGGCGACCGGGCGGCGCACACCCTCGCGCGGCGAACCATGCCAAGCTGCGCCGAGCAGCGAATGGCGTCACCCAAGCGCATCCCGGCCGCCAAACCGCAGACCGCGCCCGTCGCCCGGCCGGGGCCGGACGCGCGGGCGATCCGGCCGCCGGCGTACGGCGTCGGGGTGGTCGATCGCGCCCCGGGGCCGCTCGCGCTGCGGCCGCCCGCGTGGGCGCAGCGCGACCCGCTCGCCGACGCCCAGGCGCGGGTGCAGGCGGCGGCGCGGACGGGCGACCCCGCGGCCCTCGACGCGGCGCTGTCGGCCAAGCTGCGGCTCGAGCGATCGCTGCAGCGGGTCGAGGCGGACCAGGCCGCGCAGGAGGCCGCGCAGGAGGCCAGGCAGGCGCGGCAGAAGGCGGCGTGGCTGGCGGCGCACCCCGATCTGAGCGTCCCGGCCTACGCGCGCGCCGTGATGGCCGAGCTGTCGCCGGCGGAGCGGGCGGGGATCAGGACCTCGGCGGATTACGCGTGGGCGATCGGCAACTACGAGACGGTGAAGAAGATCCGCGCGACCCTGGGTCCGGTGCCCGCGACCGACCTGACGCCGCCGCGGCTCGACGTCCGCGATCCGGAGGTCCTCGCGGAACAGGCGGAGACGAGGGCGAAGTTCTACGCCGACAAGGCGATGCTGCGCCGGGTCTACGTCGCGCGGGGCGTCGATCCGGCCCAGGTCGACGGGCTCGACGAGGCCGAGGTGAAGGCGATGATGTGGCAATTCGAGGAGGCCAGGCGCCTCGCCGATGACCCGCTGGCCAACGACGCGCTCGGGGACAGCAAGGGGGCGGTCAATCACTTCCTCGACGGCTGCGAGCACGGGCTGTTCAAGGTCGCCCACGACGTCGGCAACCTCGGGCTCGCGGCCGGGTTCACCTACGACGCGATCACCGGGGACGCGCTGCCGGAGGAGCCGGAGTGGTTCGGCGCGGCCGGGCGCATGCGCGGGCACACGCCCTCGCTGGGCGAGCTGGCGTGGGAGCTGGCCGGGAACGTGCCGCTGATCGGTCAGGCGCAATTGCTGTACGGCGGCACCGAGCTGGTGCGCGGGGCGTTCCGCGGCGACTGGAACAACGTCGCGTACGGGGCCGGCAACATGCTCGGGTCGCTGGTGTTCGGGCAGGCGCTCGGCGCGGCGCCGCTGAAGCGCGGGAAATTCGGCGAGACCGCGATCGGCAAGGCGTACGAGTCGACGCGGTCGTTCGTGATGGACGAGCCCGCACCGCCGATGTTCCGCTCGCGGGTCGATCCGGCGAAGCTGCTGCCGTCGGGCGAGGTGGCGCCGCACATCGACGTGCCGAGCCACGCGCCCGGGGCGCCGTATTCAGGGCGGCTGGCGAGCGGGGTCGACATCGAGGTCACGCCGCGCGTGGTCGGCGGTGGCGATCCGGTCCCGCCCGATCTGGCGAATCGCATGCTGTCCGCGGCCCGGTCGGTCGACGCGCTGCTGCCGGGCGGCCGCAAGATCGCCACGCCCGACGGTCAGCCGCTCAAGGTCGTCTTCGATCCGGCGCAGCCGGTGCCGTACATCGATCGCAAGACCGGCACGGTGTACATGAACCCCGCGCTCGATCAGCCGGCGGCGTTCCCGAAGTCGGGGCCGGGCGCGGAGATGGGCCGGTGGGCGCCGAAGCCCGGGACGTCGGCGAGCGAGGTGATCATGGACCACGAGCTCGGGCACGGGGCGATGCCGGAGATCGGGGCGAGGCTCGCGGAGCTCAGCGGCAAGAAGATGGTCAACGCGTTCATGACCATGCTCAAGAAGCGGCCCGTCACCGAGGAGACGAAGCGCGCGGACGCGCGGCTCGCCCACGCGGAGATGCTGGTCAACGGGCTCGACGAGCTCGGCGCCGATACGATCGCCGTCGCGGCCGTCGGGGACCTCAGCGCGATGCCGCGGAGCGTGTCGCAGGGGATGGCGCAGGTGCTGGCGGCGCGGGCCAAGGACCCCTCGATGCCGCTGCCCGCCGAGTTCCCGAGCGACCCGGTGATGTGGATGCGGCGCCGCGACTTCGCCGACGGCGGGACGATCCCGGCGCTCGGCGAGTCCGTCACGCCCTACGACATCTTCGCCGGGGTCCGTCGCCACCTCGGCCAGCGCTACGGCGACGCGCTCGTCGGGCCCGAGGCGCCGAAGGTGATCGAGGCCCTGATGGCGACCAACAAGGACTTCCTCGACGCGATCGCCCCGGACAGCGCGCCGCTGCTCGACGCCGACTACGCCGCGGCCAATCAGCACTTCATCGAGCGGTTCGATCAGCACGCGGCTCGGCTGGGCCTGCGCCCGCGCGCAAAGTAGGCGGCAGCGGCCGCACCCACAGCCCCGGCTCGTCCGCCTCGCGATCGACGTAGAACAGCCGCTCCCGCGCCACGTCGACCCGCGGCTGCTGCACGCGGTCGAGCAGCACCACCGAGCTCCCGGTGCCCGGGTCGGACAGCACGACCTGCCACGCCTCGCCCTCCTCGACCTCGAAGGTGTGCACGATCCGGCCGTCGTCGAACCACGCGAGGGCGCTGCCGAGGCGCGACAGCAGGACCTCGCGCGCGCCGGTCGCCGGGTCGATCTCGCCGATCTGCTGGCTGCCGTCGGGGTTGTCCGCGTGGAACCGGATCTTGCCGTCGCGCCACTCGGTGTGGGTCAGCGCCTCGGCCTCGGCCTCGGTGCCGCGGAACCACTCGAGCGTCTCGCCGGTCGCCGGATCCCACAGGACGCGCACGTGCTCGCCCGCGTCGTTCAGCACGAGCCCGACGTGGGGCGCCTTCCAGACCTCGGCGAGGCCGACGTGGGCGGGGATCGCGAGCGGCGCGAGCGTCGCCGGATCGTAGGCCTCGACGATCGTCCCGTCCGGTCCGAGCAGCCCGAGCACCGGGGCGTCGAGCACCCGCCCGGCGGCGGGGTGCTCCGGATCTTGCCCGAAGGCCATGTCGGCGAACGGGTTGATCGTGACCTGCCGCTCCTCCCCGGTCTCGGCGTCGCGCAGGAGCACCCGCTCGCTGACGCCGTCGCCGATCTCCTGCAGCAGGTAGTGGGTGCGCTCGCCGATCTTCGTGCGCGTCAACCACCGCACGCCGTCGCGGATCGGCGCCTCGGCGAGCGTGTCGCGGTCGATCCAGCGCGCCCGGCCGTCGTCGCTCAGCACGAGCACGCGGACCCCCGCGTCGTCGACCGGGGTGAAGCGGACGACGTCGGTCGCGAGTAGCTTCGCGGCCTCGTCAGGCTCGCCGCTGTAGGCCCACACCGACCGGGTCCGTGCGCCGATCCCCGCGGCGCCGCTCGGCCGCTCCTCGCTGTACGGCTGGTCGATCTGCGTGAAGTACAGCCCGCGCTCGCCGTGATCCTCCATGGCGAGCAACCGGGTCGGATCGTCGGACATCGGGACGCCTTCGATCGGGTGCGGCACGTCGGCCCCGGGCACGTCCAGCCGATCGGCGACGTGGAGCCGCCCCTCCGCGTCGAACGCGAACAGGATCGGGCCGACCGAGCTGTCGCGGATCGAGGTGGTGCGCAGCCCGTGAGCGGCCGCGAGCACCTGCTCGGCCGGGCCGCTGCAGATGTCCTGCAGGAAGGACTCCTTGGGGCCCAGCGGCGGCGCGGCGGCGAGGCTGTAGAGCACGCGCTCGCCGGCGAGGGCGTAGTCGAAGCCCGACCACCCGGCGTCGAGCGACCACGACGGCGCCTCCGCGAGGATCCGCCGCGGCGCGTCGATGTCGCACGACTCGACCTCCTCGTCGGGCAGCGTCCGCTCGTCGTTGCAGGCGGTCAGCGCGAGCACCACGGTCCAGGGGGCGATCGTTGCGAGCTTCATCTCGGTCGGTCCTTCCTCCGTGGTTGTGTCGCCGACGGGCGAATCAGATTAACTCGTCTTCATCGAGCGCCGCGGGCCGGGCGGAGCGCCGTCGCGCAGCCCCGGCGCTCCGCCTGTGCGCCGGCGCCGCCGCGCGCGGCCGCGCCCGGGTCGCCTTGCGAGGTCGCCGTCACTCGCCCTCGCACGCGGCGCGGGGGGCGGTGCGCTCGCGGAGGGTCACCGAGTGGCGTGATTTGCCGGGCGTGACCTCGATCTCCTCGGCGACGCCGCGCAGGCAGGGGACGGCGCCGGTGCGTCCGAGGCCCGGATCGACCTGGACACGGACGCGGCCGCTGGCGGTCACGCGGGCGCGGAAGCGGCCCCTCGCGTCGGTCGTCACGGTCTGCCGGCCGACCCGGATCGGGGTGTCCCGGAGGACCTGTCCGTCGAGCCATGCCCTTCCAGACACGAGCACGGGGACCGGCGGCGCCGGCGGCAGGGCGTACGAGACGACGTCGCGCCGGCTGGTGACGACGCTGTCGCCGGCATGGTCCTCGACGATCACGGCGTCGCGCGGCCAGCGGAGCCGGCAGGCGCCGAGGCCGAGCTCCCACAGCGCGGCGCCGGTGGCGAGGTCGTGGGCGGTCAGCTCGCCCGAGGGGGCGCAGACGTAGGCGGCGTGCCGGCCGAGCTCGAGCTCGCCGGCGCCGAGGTCGATCGCCCACCGCAGCGCCCGCGTCGGCACGTCCCACGCCTCGAGGCGGTAGGCGTGCTCGACGAACACGGTGTCGCCGCGCAGGGCGAGGCGGACGAGGCGGTTCCAGGTCCGCGCGATCGCCAGGGCCGCGCGCTCGGCTCCGGTCGCGGCGTCGACGATCCGCACCGCGCCGTCGGCCGTCGAGTAGGCCGCGCGGTCGGCGTCGAGCGCGAACGCCTGGACCGGGTCGCGCCGCGGCGGCTCCGGATAGATCCACTGCGAGCGGCCGGTGGCGGCGTCGACGGCGGCGACCCGCCAGTCGTCGGTCCGCGCGAGGAAGGTGAGATCGCCGGCGACGATCGTCGACCACGGCACGATCACGGTGTCCGACCGCGGGGTCCGCCAGCGCTCGGCGCCGGTCAGCAGGTCGAGCGCGCGGATGTCGAAGCCCTCGGACAGCACGACCAGGTCGCGCGGACCGGCGGCGCGGACGACGGCGAGCGGCCGCGGGCGATCACCTGTCCCGACAGACAGGTTGAAGCGCGACAGCACGGCGCCGGTGCCGGGGTGGAGGGCGACGAGCTCCTGGCCGCCGCGCAGCAGGAGCAGGGCCTCCGGGGTGGCGAGCACGTCGGGCGGGGCGGCCCGCGGGTCCCACAGGTCGGACAGCTCGCGGATGACGCGGCCGGTGACGAGGTCGTGCAGCGCGAGCGCGCGGCGGCCCTGGCCCGGGTCGTGATCGATCACGGCGGCGCGCGGGCCGGCGAGCTCGCGGAGGTGCGACTCGGGGAAGGTCCAGCGCACGCCCGGGGCGCTCGAGGGCTGCGGATCGAGCGCGGGGGCCGGGGCCGCCGCGCGGGCCGGCGGGGCGAGCAGGGCCGCGAGCAGGGCGATCGATGCGCGGCGGCGGCGACCCTTCGGCGCCTCGCGGGGCGCGCTGGCTCGTGGGTGCATTCCCGGAGGATAGCGAGTCCCGGGCGACCCTCGCGGCCCGGGCGCGCGCGCCCGCGTGAGTTGGGCGCACGCGCGGGCCGGGGGCGCGGGGGCCGGCGAGCGGCTCGCCCTCACGCGGCGCCGCGAGGTCCGACGAAGCTGCCGCGCTCGCGCCCGAGATCGAGGGCGTAGGTGTCGTAGCTGCCGCGCTTCACCCGCTTGCGCTCGTCGGAGACGAGCTGCACGAAGGCCTGCTCGATCCCGGCGACGATGTCCCAGCTGCTCGGGTCGTGGACGTCGACGCCGGCGTGCTGCTGCTGGAGCTGGGCGATGAAGCGATTGGACCAGGCGACGACGTGGGCCGGCATCCAATTGTGCAGGCGCGCGATGATCGCCAGGCCGCGCTCGGAGGTCAGGTAGCGATCGACCGGCGCGCCCGGGGCGCTGCCGCCGTCCTTCTTGCCGATGATCTTGCGGAACGCGCGCAGCAGGAAGGCGCGGCGCCAGAACAGCATCTGGCCGAGCTGGATCGACGGGTCGTTGCCGGCGAGGAGGAACGCGCCGATGAGGCGCGGCTGGGTGCGGACGAATCGCCAGCCGTCGTCGCCGCGCAGCGGGCCGCCATCGGACGCGACGACGACGTGCCAGCCGGTCTTGGTCGTCTGCTTCCAGGGGTAGGATCCGTAGGCGACGTCGATCCCGTTGGCGACGAAGAAGCGCTCGTAGGCCGGCTTGCTGCGCGGGTCGTCCTTGAGGTCGGCGAGCAGCGCGGCGAGCGTGCCGGCGTGCCCGGCGAACTGCGCCATGCCCCACGACACGATCTGGTCGTCCCAGGTGTTGATCGCCCCGAACGCGCCGCCCGACTCCTTGAGCGCGTTGGCCCGGAGGATCCGGAGCTCGCTCGGGCCGTAGCCGGCGGCCAGGATCTGCGCGTCGGGGACGAGGTTCTTGCGGGCGCCGCGGTAGCGGCTGACGTTGAACGGCCGGTAATTGTTGTAGTCGGGCGTCCAGTACGAGAAGCGCACGGTGTCGCGGCCGTCGCTGATCACGTACTCGATCGTGCCGTCGATCGACTCCTCGGCGACGGTCAGGTTGCCGCCGGAGACGGGCGCGACGACCGGCGTCGGCGCGCCCGCGCTGGGCGGGGTCGGATCGGCGGGCTCCTCCTCGACGGTGCGCTCCTCGGCGTCCTCGCCCTCGTGCCGGCCGGGCGCCTTCGAGCCGGTCTGCAGCTCGAGCTCCGCGATCGTCCGCGGCCCGGCGATCCCGTCGACCGCGAGCCGCGGGGCGCCCGGGCGCAGCGCGCCGGCCCGGCGCTGGAAGGTCTTGACGGCGACGCGGGTGCGCGGCCCGAGCTCGCCGTCGACCTCGAGCTCCGGCGCGACGAGGGCCTTGAGCGCGCTCTGCAGCCAGCGCTCGTAGGTGCTCGCGTCCTCGAGCGCCACCGGGCCGCCGAACGAGACCGGGGCCTCGAGCTCGCCGAGCCCCTCGTCGTCGAATTCGTCCCAGGGCTCGTCGCCGTATTCCAGCCGCTCGCGCGCCTCCGGGTCCCCGGCGTCGAAGCTGACGGCCTCGTCCGGATAGGTGCCCGGCGGCGCGGTGTCGATCGTATCCTCCTCGACCATCACACGTCTCCCATCGGGCACACTATATTCCGCCGCGCGCCGATTGGATACTCGCGGCGGACGGTCGCTCGCGCTCGGGGGCGCGCCGCGGTGCGCGGATATGTGGCGCGGGACCGTTCGCTTGACGGGATCCGGGCGCGGCGCCTACCGTGACTCGGGCCCGCGAGGGCCTGCGCGCGTCGGCGACCGACGTCGACGAGGCGCGCAGGCAGGGGGACGGGCGAGGGAGGAGAGCGGATGGCTGTGACGACGCGCGGGCCCGAATTCATCCGGTGGCTGCAGACCCACCTGCGGGACCTCGGCGAGCCGGGGCTCGCGGTCGACGGCGTCGCCGGTCCGCGCACGACCGCGGCGGTCCGCAAGTTCCAGGCGGCGCACGGCCTCGCGGTCGACGGCGTCGCCGGGCCGGCGACGGTCGCGGCGATCGAGGCGGCGATCCAGGCGCGCACGGCCGGTCCGCCGGCGGAGGCGAGCGCGCTGCGGACGATGGCGGTCGACGCCGACGAGGAGGCGGCGGAGGCCGAGGGCGACGAGGACGTCGCGGACGGCGCGGCGGCGCCGGCCGGGGCGTCGTGGCAGCTCGGCGCGGGCTACGTGGAGCGGCGGGTCAAGGTCCGCACCTACGGCACCTTGCGGGTCGACTCGACGCTGCTCGTACCTGTCCCCGGGGCCAGCCCCGGACCGAAGCGGCTGCACGTGCTCGCCGCGCGGGCGCTGGCGGCGCTGGCGGCCGCGGTCCAGCGCGACCTCGGCATCGAGCTCAAGGTCGCGTCGGCGTGGCGGGCCCACCGGTGGACGTCGCGCGAGCAGTACGAGGCGGTGCTGGTCAGCAGGTTCGGCTCGGTCCAGGAGGGCCGGCGCTGGCTCGCGTACAACTCGCCGCACGAGACCGGCCTGGCGATCGACATCGGCGTCGGCGGGCTGAAGCCGACCCGCTCGACCGTCGACTTCCAGCGCAAGCAGCCGCTCCACCAGTGGCTCGTGCAGCACGCGTCGACCTACGGCTGGTACCCCTACAAGGTCGAGCCGTGGCACTGGGAGTATCCGCTGAGCCTGGAGGCGTACGCGAGCGGGGTGATCGGGCCCGACGATCCCGGCCCGCCCGAGGAGGCGGTCTCGTTCGACCCCGAGGGCGAGGAATTCGCGCTCGAGGCGGAGGACCTGGACGAGTTCCCGGACGAGGTCGACGTGCCGGACGAGGCGTCGTCGACCGGGCCGGCCTGAGCCGCGAACCGGGCCGGGAACGCCGATCGCCGGCGCGGCGAGGCGAGCGAGCGCACCGCGTCGGTCCGCGGCGGGCGACGGCATCCTCACGTCCCGGCCCCGGCCGGGGGTCGTCGCGCGGCGCTTGACAGGCGTTTCGCTGGGCTGAACACTTCTCCACGAAACTGAAAGAAGGCGGCATCATGACACTTCGTCTCGGCGACACGGCCCCGAACTTCCAGGCGGATACGACCCACGGCCCGATCGACTTCTACGCGTGGAAGGGCGACAGCTGGGCGATCCTGTTCTCGCACCCGAAGGACTTCACGCCGGTCTGCACGACCGAGCTCGGCTACACGGCGAAGCTGAAGCCCGAGTTCGAGCGGCGCGGCGTGAGGGTGCTCGGCCTGTCGGTCGACCCGGTCGAGTCGCACCACCGCTGGGAGAAGGACATCGAGGAGACGCAGGGCACCGCGGTCAACTTCCCGGTGATCGGCGACGCCGATCGCAAGGTCAGCGAGCTGTACGGGCTGATCCACCCCAACGCGAGCGACACGCTGACCGTCCGCTCGGTCTACGTCATCGGCCCCGACAACAAGGTCAAGCTGTCGATCACGTACCCGGCGTCGACGGGGCGCAACTTCGACGAGATCCTGCGGGTGATCGATTCGCTGCAGCTGACGGCGAAGCACAAGGTGGCGACGCCGGTCAACTGGCGCGAGGGCCAGGACGTGATCATCGTGCCGTCGGTCAGCGACGAGGAGGCCCGCGAGCGGTTCCCCGACGGCTGGACGACGGTGAAGCCGTACCTGCGCGTGGTGCCGCAGCCGGGCACGGGCTCCAAGGCCTGAGAGGTACGTCTCCGCGGCCTGGACGCGGGGCGCCCCGGCTGCGGAGGCGCGGGGCGTCTCCGCGGCACGGACCGAGACGCAGGGCCCACCAGGGCCTTCGGGGCGCTCCCCTGAAGCGCCTCACTGGATCAGCGCGAACTCGATGCGGCGGTTCTTCGCCTTGCCGTCGGCGGTCGCGTTGTCGGCGATCGGCTCGTCCGGGCCGGCGCCGCGGGTCGTGATCCGCCCCTCCGCCACGCCGGCGCCGATCAGGAACTTGCGGACCGCCTCGGCGCGGCGGCGCGACAGATCGATGTTGTAGCCGCGATCGCCGTCGGCGTCCGTGTGGCCCGAGATCTCGACCTTCATGTCGGGGAACTCCTGCATCACCTTGGCCGCGTTCTGCAGCGTCGGCAGCGAGCTCGGCTTGATCACGTCCTGGTCGGTGTCGAAGTAGATGCCCTCGATCACCCCGGTGAACTTCTTGACCTCTCTCGGGACCTCGTCGGGGCAGCCGTCCTCGTCCTGATAATTGTTCTTCGTCTCGGGGTCGTCCGGGCAGCGGTCGACGGGATCGAGGATCCCGTCGCCGTCGCGATCCGGGGGCGGGCAGCCGTCGGGGGCGACGCCGGGGACCTGCGGGCAGGCGTCCTGCTTGTCCTTGAAGCCGTCGCCGTCGCTGTCCGGGTCGGGCGGGGGCGGGCAGCCGTTCGGCGCGACGCCAGGGACCTGCGGGCAGGCGTCCTGCTTGTCCTTGAAGCCGTCGCCGTCGCTGTCCGGGTCGGCCGGCTTCTTGCGGCCGAGCACGAGCGACAGCCCGAGCAGCACCTCGGGGTGGTGCGTGCGGCCGGTCGCCGCGCCGACGCGCGTCGCCACGGTGTCGCGGATGTCGAGCCGCAGCGCGATCAGGTCGGTGACGTAGAACTTGACGCCGCCGCCGAAGTGCAGCGCCGGATCCGCGTCGCCGCCGAGGCCGGTCGTGCCGAGGCTGGCGAGGCCGAACAGCGCGAATGGTGTGATCCGGTACGGCAATTGGGCGAGCGCGTGGCCGCGGAAGGTGCCGAGCACCGCGCGCGCCCCGTCGTCGGCGGTCCGCGTCGGCACCACGCCACCCTCGATCTCGAGGCCGAGGACCGAGAGCGGGTAGAAGCCGACCCGCAGCCCGACGTCCGGCGCGACCCGACGGTACGGTTGCCACGTCACGCTCGCGTCGGCCGGATCGTAGAGCTCGTGATCGCGGGCCGGTAGCAGCACGCCGCCGTAGATGCCGAGCTCGAGCTGGTTGCGCGTCGGGCGGTGGCGCTTGATCCATGGCTCGGCGGGCGCGCGGGCCGGCGCCGCGGAGGTCGCGGCCTCGCCGGTCGCGTCGGCCGGCTCGGCAGCCGCCGCGCTCGCGGGCCGCGACGAGAGGACGACGACGGACAGGATGGAGACGCGTACGCTGATCATGTGCGAATCCGCCGAGATGCCCAGCGCCGTGACGGCGCCGACCTCCGCGGTTGTACATGCGAGCGCCTGTCTTGTACAGCCGCGGGGCCTGTCCGCGGGTCGCTGCGCGCGCGAGCCCCTCGCCGCGCGCGAGAACGATCGACGGCGCGACGATCATCGGTGCACCTGGAGACGGCGCTGCGCGGCCGGAGCTGCCGCGCGATTCGCCCGTGGGTGACGTCGCCGAGCGCGAGATGACGCGGGCGTGGGCGCGGTCCGGCGTCGCTTGACGCCCCGCGCAGCGAGCGGAGAACATCGCCGCATGATGCGTCTCATCCTCCGGACCGGCGCGCCCCTGGGCCTCGCGCTCGTCGCCTCCTCCGGCTGCGGCGGGGTCTGCGGCGACGACGGCTTCGAGTGGCAGCAATCGGGCAACAAGGCGTGCCGCCTCGCGGGGACGACGGACACGACCGAGACGACGGGCGGCTCGACCGAGGCGCCGACGAGCACGTCGAGCCCGACCGAGGCGACGACCGACATCGGGTCCGGCACGGAGGTCGGGGCGATGTGCGGCGACGGCGTGCTCGCGCCGGGCGAGCAGTGCGACGACGGGGCGATGAACGGGCCGGGACAGGCGTGCCGGGCCGACTGCACGGTCAACGTGTGCGGCGACGGCGACCAGGGCCCGAGCGAGCAGTGCGACGACGGGGCGATGAACGGGCCCGGGCAGGCGTGCCGGGCCGACTGCACGACCAACGTGTGCGGCGACGGCGACAAGAACCCGGCCGAGCAATGCGACGACGGGGCGGCGAACGGGCCCGGGCAGGCGTGCAAGGCCGATTGCACGACCAACGTGTGCGGCGACGGCGACGCGGGCCCGAACGAGCAATGCGACGACGGGGCGGCGAACGGGCCCGGGCAGGCGTGCAAGGCCGATTGCACGACCAACGTGTGCGGCGACGGCGACAAGAGCGCGGCGGAGGAGTGCGACGACGGCAACGCCGAGGACGGCGACGCGTGCACCGGCGCGTGCACCGTGGCGGTCTGCGGCGACGGCGTGGTGCAGGTCGGCGTCGAGCCGTGCGACGACGGCAACGACGTCGACACCGACGACTGCCTGGTCGGCTGCGTCGCCGCCGAGTGCGGCGACGGGATCGTCCACGCGCTGCTCGAGGGCTGCGACGACGGCAACCAGATCGACGACGACGCGTGCAGCAACGCCTGCATCCCGGCGAGCTGCGGCGACATGGTCCTGCAGATGGACGAGGAGTGCGACGACGGCAACAAGTCCGACGAGGACAGCTGCACGACCCTGTGCAACCTCGCCGTGTGCGGCGACGGCTTCGTGCAGACGGGCGTCGAGACCTGCGACGACGCCGGCGAGTCGCTGACGTGCGACGCCGACTGCACGCCGGCGCTGTGCGGCGACAGCGTCGTCAACGCGACGTCCGGCGAGGAGTGCGACGCCGGCGGGGCGTCGGCGACGTGCGACGTCGACTGCACGCCGGCGATCTGCGGCGACAGCCTCGTCAACGCGCTCGCCGGCGAGACCTGCGACGCCGGGGGCGAGACGGCGATGTGCGACGACGACTGCACCCCCGCGATGTGCGGCGACAACAACCTCAACGCGGCGGCCGGCGAGCAGTGCGACGCCGGCGGCGAGTCGGCGACCTGCAACGCCAACTGCACGTTCGTCAAGTGCGGCGACGGGATCGTCAACGCGGCGGCCGGCGAGCAATGCGACGACGGCAACGTCGCCGAGGGCGACGGCTGCAGCTCGACCTGCAAGCCGCACAAGGTCGTGTTCACCTCGTCGACGCCGTTCGACGGCAACCTCGGCGGCCTGGTCGGCGCCGACGCGAAGTGCCAGATGCTCGCCCAGGCGGCCGGCCTGCCCGGCACCTACCTCGCGTGGCTCAGCGACGCGACCGGCTCGCCGTCGACCCGCTTCACCAAGTCGACGATCCCGTACGTCCGCCGCGACGGCGTGGTGATCGCCAACAACTGGACCGACCTGATCGACGGCTCGATCGCCGCCCCGATCAACCGCTCGGAGCTCAACGCGCCCCCGGTGGTCGACAACTTCTCCTGCAACGGCCTGTTCGGGCTCACCCGCACCAACACGGCGACCGACGGGACGCAATTCAACAACCTGGTCAGCTGCAACAACTGGACGAGCAACGCCGCGAACCTGGTCACCGGCGGTGGCCACTACTCGTCGACGAACCAGAACTGGACGGCGTTCGTCTGCGCCCAGTTCTGCAACTGGAAGAAGGCGATCTACTGCTTCCAGCAGTGACCTCCTCGACGGCGAGGTCCGCGGACGTACGGACCGCTCTGCGCGGCTGCGAGCTTCTGCGGGCCGGCGGAGCTGCCGCTCGTCGTCCCGTGAGCGGCGCGTGCGGGGAGGAGTCGGCCCACTGCGTCGCGCGACCGTCGGCTCGGCGGCGCGCAGGTGCGGGCCGGGGCGCACCGGATCGCTCGCGGACGAATGCCTGAATTAATTCTCTGGCCTCCGCGGACTTCTTGTGCAGCCCTGTGCAACAACGCAATCATTCATCGGGAGACATCATGCTGGACTTGCTTGGCAATCCACGCCGCGCCGCGCTCGCGCTTTCGCTCGTTTCCGTGGCTTGTGGCGACTCGACCGGCGCCTCGGGTGGCGGTACGGACCCGTCCACGGGGGAATCGACGCTATCCGGGTCGACGTCAGCGGCGCCGACCACCTCGACCGGGTCCGAAAGCACGACGGGGCAGACCTCGACGGAGGCGGGCTCGACGACCGACGCGGCGACCGGCTCGACGACCGACGCGGCGACCGGCTCGACGACCGACGCGGCGACCGGCTCGACGACCGACGCGACGACCGGCTCGACCACCTCGGACACCGGCTTCGTCTGCGACCCGAACGCGGTGCCCGACGCCCTCCAGTTCAATTACGTCAAGACCATCGATATCGGCCTCGGCAACATCCAGGCCTCCTATTACAACATCGAGGCGCAGGAGATGGTGTTCCTCTCCTATGCGGGCCCGGGCAAGCGCGTCGCGCTCGACGGCACGATCCTCGGCGACGTCAAGGCCCCCGTGGAGGTCACGAACATCCTCGACGGGGCGACCTACGACCCGATCTCCAAGACGGCGTTGCTCGTCGACCAACCGTGCAACTTCGCCGAGGTCGACGCCGTCACGCTCGCGCCGATCTCGCTCACCACGCTCGACGCCAAGTTCGGACTCTCGATCTGCTCCGGCCTCGCCGTCGGGCTCGACGGGAACCTGTGGGTGACGAGCACGAACACCGAGGAGGTCGTCGTGATCACGCGCGATCTCCAGACCGAGGTCGCGCGGTACAAGGTCGACGTCCTCGGCCTCACCAACGTCGACGGGATCTCGCTGATCGCCGGCAGCGAGAACTTCCTGGTCCTGAGCACCTTCGATCTCAAGGCCGCGATCCTCTCGCCCAAGGGTGATCTGGTGGTCCCGACCGCCACGATCGGCGCCGCCCCGCCGCTGGTCGGCGACGACAACCCGAAGATCCCCGACGCCGTGTTGACCGTCTGCGGCAACGGGCACGCCTGGCTCTGCGAGGGTCTCCAGAACCAGAAGGTCGGCTGCTACGAATACGCCCCGGAGGGCGGCGACAGTGATTCGTGCCCGTGCGTGATCCCCGGCTGACGTGGCGCGCCGGATCGCGCCAGCGGTCGAATGGCGGCCTCTCGCATGCTCTGGGGGCTGTGCGCCACAGCGAACCGCTCCTGTGCGCGCGAGCGCGAGTGACGTCCGCGTCGAGTCATAGGAGGATTCCCTGGCGTCGTGTTCGGCGCAGGGGGCTGTACTCCGATCCAATCGTGTATACTGCCCGGGTTTGGCGGGCGACGAAGAGCTCCTCAGCGCCTGGAACGCCGGCGATGGCCGGGCCGGTGAGCGGCTGTTCCGCCGTCACTTCGTGTCGGTGGCCCGGTTCTTCCGCACCAAGGTCGACGGTGACGTCGAGGACCTCGTCCAGCGGACCTTCCTCGGCTGCCTCGAGGGCCGCCGGCGCTTCCGCGGCGAGGGGTCGTTCCGCAGCTACCTGTTTGCGATCGCCTATCGGGTGCTCTACACGCACTATCGTACCGCCCGGGCCGACGATCGGCTCGATCTCAGCGCGGTGTCGCTGCACGATCTCTCGCCCTCGCCGAGCGCGATCGTCGCGCAGCAGCGCGAGCATCAGCTCCTGCTCGCGGGGCTGCGGCGGATCTCGGTCGATTATCAGGTCGTGCTCGAGCTGTACTTCTGGGAGGGCATGACGGCGGCCGAGCTGGCCGCGATGCTGTCGATCCCGCTCGGCACGGCGCTGACGCGGCTGCGACGCGCGCGCGAGCGGCTCAAGGCCGTGCTCGCCGAGCTCGCTCCGGGGGCCCCGCCGCCGCGCGACGGCGAGCTCGAGGACTGGGCGCGTTCCCTCCGGGATGTGGTGATCGGCCCGAGATCGGCGGCATGACGGCGGGCGGACCGGAGCGGGCCCGGACACACGAGCCCGGGGTCGGTTCGACGGTCGACTGGTCGCCGCCGGGCGCCGACCTCGAACTGCGGCAGGCCGCGGCGTCGATCTACGGGCGGCTGTTCCAGCGCGAGGCCGCGCCCGTGCGGCTCGGCCGGTATACGCTGCTCGAGCGGCTCGGCGAGGGCGGCATGGGCGTCGTGTTCGCCGCGTACGACGCCCAGCTCGACCGCAAGGTCGCCGTGAAGATCCAGCGCGTCCTGCCCGGCGACGCCCCCGATCGCGGCGAGCGCCTGCTGCGGGAGGCGCTCGCGCTCGCCCGGCTGTCGCACCCGAACATCGTTGCGGTGTTCGACGCGGGCGAGGTCGAAGGCCAGGTGTACGTCGCCATGGAATTCATTCGTGGCATGACCCTCAAGACATGGCTCACAGAGCATCCTCGGAGCTGGCAGCAGATCCTCGCGGTGCTGCTGCAGGCCGGGCAGGGCCTCGCGGCGGCGCACGGCGCCGGCATCATCCACCGCGACTTCAAGCCGGAGAACGTGATGATCGACGCCGACGGGCGGGTGCGCGTTCTCGACTTCGGGCTCGCCCGCGCCCGCTGGACGAAGGCCGTCGGCGACGCGAACCCGGGCGGCGCGGCGCTCGCCGAGCTGACCGCGACGGGCGCCGTGCTCGGCACGCCGGCGTACATGTCCCCCGAGCAATTCCGCGGCGCCGAGGTCGACGCGCGCACCGATCAGTTCAGCTATTGCCTGACCCTGTGGGAGGCGGTGTACGGCGAGCGGCCGTTCGCCGGCGACTCGTTCGTCGCGCTGCGCGAGACGGTGCTCGCCGGCCGCCTGCGCGAGCCGACGCGGGGCGGACGGGCGCCTCCGTGGCTGCGGCGCGCGATGACCCGCGGCCTCCAGGTCGACCCCGCGGCCCGCTTCCCGGGGATGCAGGACCTGCTCGCTGCGCTGTCCCGGGGGACAGGTCGCGAGCGCGGCTGGCTCATGCTCGCGCTCGCCGGAGGCGTGGCGGCGGCCGTCGGCGCCGCCACGTTCGTCGCCCGCGATGATCCGGCGGGCCGCTGCGTCGCCGGGGCGGCGTCGCGGCTCGGCGCGGTGTGGAACGAGGCCCGCGAGCAGGAGCTCGCCGCGGCGTTCGCCTCGACCGGCGGCTCGTTCGCGCCGGCGACGTGGACGCGGGTCGCCGGCCGCGTGGCCGCGTGGGCGGGTGAATGGAGCGATATGTCCGCGGAGACATGTGCCGCGAACCACCGGCGCAGCGAGCTTTCGGACGAGCGCTTCGACCGGCGGATGGACTGCCTGCGCGAGCGCCTCGCCGCGCTCGACGCCCAGCTCCAGACCTTCGCGGCGCCGGACCTCGACCTCGTCACGCAGGCCCTCGCGGCGATCGAGCGCCTACCGACGATCGCCACCTGCGCCCAGGACGACCTCGGCGCCACGCGGGCGCTGCCGGACGACCCCGCGACGGCCGTCCGGGTCACGGCCCTGCGCGGCGAGCTGACCGAGCTCGCCGCGGCCGCCCGCGCCGGCCGCTCGCGCAGCGTCCAGGCGCGCGCCGAGGCGGCTGTCCGCGAGGCCATGTCGCTCGGGCACACGCCGACGCTCGCCGAGGCGCGCCTGCAGCTCGCCGAGGTCCTCCAGGCGACCGCGAACCTCGAGCGGGCCGACGTCCAATTCTTCGCCGCGCTGCTCGACGCGCGGACGAGCGGACATCGCGCCGTCGCCCTCCAGGCGATGGCCGGGCTCGGCGGGACCGAGACCGTGCTCCGCGATTACGACTCGACCTTCAGCGGGCGGTGGATCGACCTCGCCTTCGCCGAGCTCGGCGAGCCGATGCGCGACCCGGAGTTCGCGGCGACGCTCTATCTGCGGCGGGCCGGCATCCAGAAGTCGGTGGAATCGCTCGTCACGCTCGCCGAGGCCGAGCGCTTCGCGCTCGCCGCGCTCGGGCCCGATCACACGCAGACCCTGGCGATCCAGGCCCTGCGCGGGCGGCACCTGTGGATGCAGTCGCGCTACGATGAGGCCTGGTCGCTGCTCGAGACCGTGCGAGGGCGGGTCGTCGCCACCCTCGGGCCCGACCACCCGGCCCACGCCGACGCCCTCTCGGACCTCGGGCGGATCGCCTGGCTCCGCGGACAGCACGCCGAGGCGATCGCGTTGCAGAGCGAGGTGATCGCGATCCGCGAGCGCGCGTACGGCCCGGACTCCCCGCGGCTCAGCGACCCGCTCAACGCTCGCGGCGCGGCCCGCTTCATGAACGGCGATCCGGTCGGGGCCCTGCCCGACTTCGAGCGGGCGCTGGAGATCACGGAGCGGCGCTACGGCCCCGATCACCTCGAGATCACGCCGGCGCTCGACAACCTCACCGAGTGCGCCGCGGAGGCCGGCGATCTCGCGCGGGCTCGGTCGCTGGCGGAGCGCAGCCTGGCGATCCGCCGCGCCGGCGTGCCGTCCGACAACCCCGATCTGGCGCGCTCGCACCTCCACCTCGGCGACGTGCTGTTCCGGCTCGACGAGTACGCGGCCGCCCGCGAACACTTCGAGCGGGCGCTCGTCATCCTGCGACCGCTCGGCATCCACCCGATCCTCCTCGGCGACGCGCAGTTCGGGGTGGCGCGCTCGCTGCACGCGCTGCGCGAGGATCCGCCGCGGGTGCGCTTGCTGGTCGCCGAGGCGATCGATTCGTACAGGCGCCACGGCGTCGTCGCCGACACGTACCGCGCCCGCGCCGAGGCGCTGCAGCGCGAGCTGGCGGCCATCGACGCGCGCCGGTGACGACCGGCGATCACGCGCCGTACACCTCCGCATCGCGCCGTCCCGCGAGCGCGAGCGCGGTGCCGGCGAGGATGACGACCGCGCCCGCGATCGTCCGCGGCGTGATCGGCTCGTCGAGGTAGAGCGCGCCGGCGACCAGCGCCACCAGCGGGCTGAGGAACGTCGCCGCGACCGCGCGGGTGGCCCCGACGTTGCGGACGAGGCGGTAATACAGGAGGTAGCCGAGCCCGCTGCAGGGGACGGCCAGACACAGCAGCTCAGCCCACGCGCGCGTGCCGGGGAGCTCCTCCGGCCGGGCGGCGAGCGCGAACGGGGTCAGCGCCAGCGCCGAGACGGCGAGCGAGCCCGTCGTGAGCGTGAGCGGGCTCGTGTCGCGCAGCCGGTGTTGTGCATACAGGCCGCCGACGCCGAGCAGCATCGCCGCCGTGAGCACGGCCGCCAGCGCGAGGCCGCTGCCGACGCTGACGCCGTCCCCGACCAGGAGCACCACGCCGCCGAAGCCGAGCAGCAGGCCGAGCACCCGCCCGCGCGCGATGGGCTCGCCCAGCCAGCAGCGCGCGACGATCGCGGCGAACAGCGGCGCGGTCGCGTCGAGCAGCGCGGCGAGCCCGGCGTGCATCGACATCGCGCCCCATGCCAGCAGCGCGTACGGCAAGGCGCAGAAGACCAACCCCTGCACGACGAGCGGCCGGGTCAGGCGGCGCAGCCCGACCCGCCGCTCGCGCGCCAGCCACGCTGGCAGCAGCACCAGCGCCGCGATGCCGAGCTGCAGCGCGCTCAGCGGCAGGGGCCCGAATGCTGGCACCGCCGCGCGGACGAACAGGTACACGCCGCCCCACAGCAGCGCGAGCATGCACAGGTCGAACAGGTCGCGCGGGCGCATCGGGAGCTGGCCTCGAGCCCTCAAAACGCCCCGTCCCTGAACCATGGCCGGGCGCAGGAGAAGTACGCGAGCGGCCTCGGACGTCCGGAGCGATTGGGGAGCGCCCGGTGCAGCGTGCGAAAGTCGGCCAGCACCACGGCGCCCGCAGGGACGGCGGCAGGCACCGGACGATCCGTATAGCCGAGGCGCTCGGGGGGGACGTTGGATTCGACGTAGCTCGGCCGCGTATCTCGCGTCAGGAAGTGAGAGCCCGGGCAGAACTCGGTCGGCCCGAGCTCGTCCGTGATGTCGACCAGCGGGACGAACACGTTGAGCGCGTGCGCCGGAAGGTGGACCGGGAGCTCGGGGAAGAGGTGCGCCCCGTCGACGTGCCAGGGCATCTCGCCGGCGCCGGGGAGGGCGACGACGGCGCCGCGGAGCTCGAACCTCCAGTCGCGGCCGAGGATCGCGCCGACGGCCGCGAGGATGTCCTCGGCGTCCATCGTCGGAGGCTCGACGTCGGCGAGCGATCCCGCGGCGAATCGGATGTCGAAGCGGCCCGGGGAGCGCTGCACGACCAGGCCGGGCGTCGCCTCCGCCCCGGCCGCGAGGCACGTCTCCATGCACGTCATGGTGTACGTCCGCGCGCGGGCGAGCCAATCGGCCTGCATACCGCGTTCGAAGGCCACCACGCCCTTGCGGTAGAAGGCTTCGGCCACCCGGTCGGCGCCTTGCCCGTCCATGAACAGATCGGGTCTCATCGTGCACCTCCCCGCGCATTCGCGCGACCACGCGGCAGCTCCGGCAGGCGCCCGGCGGCGACCAGAGAATCGACGAAGGTGCCGAGGAGCTGCGAATCGACCGGCGGGCAGACGATCCCGGTCCCTGCGAGAGCGGCCTGCGCCGCGTCGGCTGCGAAGCTCATCCCGAGGCTCGTCATCTCGAGATAGGTGCGATCGCACCCGGCGATCGTGCCGGTGAACAGGGCCGCCATGGCGCCGAGCGGGTGCTCGGCGGCGCCGACGGTGTTCGCCTCGACGGCGGCCAACCAGCGACGGTAGGGGACCACGCGCAGCGGATAGCCGAGCTCGCCGAGGGCATCGGCGAGCGCGGGCAGCCGAAGCGGACGCGGGTTCACCAGGTGGAAGACCTGCCCTGAGGGCGGACGACGTGCGAGCTCGACGATCGCGCGGCTCATGTAGTCGACGGGCGTCAGATCGATCGGGATGTCGAGGTCGGGGACGGTCCCGGACCCGATGAACACGCCGACGAGCCTGGAGAGCATGTCGTCGGCGTTGCAGGCCCCGCTCACGCTGTGACAGCCGATGAGGCCGGGCCGGATCACGGTCACTGGGATCCCGCGCCCGTGGGCCGAGAGCGCCATCTTCTCCGCGACCCACTTGCTCTGGCAATAGCCGCCGAAGACGACGGCGCAGTCCTCGAGCGCGTCCGTCTCGCGGATCGGACGCGCCCTGCCGAGGTAGCCCGCGGATTCGAAGACGCCGGTCGACGAGATGTGCACGAAACGGGAGGAGCCGAGCGACGCGAGGCGGAGGAGCTCGCGCGTCCCCCCGACATTGGCGGGCCGAACGGCGCCGTAGGGGTAGAGGATGTTGACGTCGGCGCCGGCGTGGAAGATCGTGCCCACCCGCGCGGCCAGGGCCGCGAAGGCGTGCGCGTCGAGCCCCAGGCGCGCGCGGGCCAGGTCTCCGCACACGGGCCGGATCCGCCGGCGCCGGTCCGGGTCGCGCCAGACGTCGCCGAGCCGGTAGCGTTCGAGGTTCTCACGGATCCTCGTCATCGCGTGCTCGGCGTCCCTCGCCCGGACGAGGCAGTGGATCTCGCCGGTCGTGTCCGCGAGCAGCTCCGCCAGCAGGAAGGCGCCGAGGAACCCGGTCGCGCCGGTCAGCAGCACGTCCGCCGATATCCTTTGCGGCGGATCGGGGAGGCCGCGGACCTCGTCGGGCAGCCAGGCGTCGGCGGCGAGCGCGGCGACGGGGAGCTTGTCGAGGATCGCCGCCGGGCCGCGGCCGCGCTCCGTGTCGATCGCGCGCGCCATTCCGGCGACGGTCGGGTCGTCGAACAGGCTGCGCAGCGGCAGGCTGACGCCGAGGGTCGTGCGCACGCGCGCGAGCAGCTGCATGAGAAGCATGGAGTGGCCGCCGAGTTCGAAGAAGTTGTCATGAACGCCGACCCGATCGACGCTCAGGATCTCGGCCCAGAGGGCCGCGAGCGCGGTTTCCTGCGCGTTCCGCGGCGCCTCGGAGCCGGCGAGCTCCGGGCGCCGGGACGGCGGCAGCGGGAGGGCCCGGCGGTCCAGCTTGCCGCCGATCGAGCGCGGGAGCTCGTCGAGGAAGACGATCGCGCCCGGCCGCACGGACTCGGGCAGCCAGCGCGCCAGGTGCCGCAGGAGCGACGCGGTGAGCGCCTCCCGGCTGTCCATCGGTGTATTCGCGTACGCGCCCGGCGAGCGCGGCTTCACGGACGAGCGCGGCGGCGCCGCGGCCTGGACGCCGCGACGGACCAGGAGCACGTCATAGGCGCCGCCGGCTCCGTCGTCCGACCAGGTGAGCCGGGACGTGTACGGCAGGCGCTGCTCGAGGCCGGCCCATTGCTCGGGGTGGACGCCCTGGACGGAGGTCGCCTCGGCGAGGCGGCGGATCTCGCCGACGTGCGCGGGACGGTCGGTCCGTCGCAACAGCCGGACCGCCGCGACGGCCGACGCGACGCGGGCGTTCGGGACGTTCCGCAGCAGGATCGCGGCGGGCGCGTCCCGCTCGAGCCATGCGACGACGTCGCCGAACGTCATGCCCGAATCGGCCCAGTCCCGCAGCTCCACGTCCACGCCGCCGCGGGCCGCCGCCCCGTGCGCGCGGCGGAGCGAGACGTCGTAGCGGAAGCGCGTCAATTCGTTGTCGAGCGCGCCACGCTTGAGCTCGATCTCGACCTCGACGGGGAGCTCCGCGCGCTGCGCGAAGGCGACGAAGAACTCCGGATCGAGCATGAGCCGCCGCTCGTCGGCGACCCGGGCCCGGACGTGCGCGCAGAGGGCCTCCGTGGGGGTGCCGTCGGCGGCCCGGTGGAGCTCGACGGCGGTGTGGAACGCCTCCATCAGCGGGAGGCTCAGCACGTCGCCGACGAACAGGACGCCGCCGGGCGCGAGCTGGCGCAGCGCCTGCTCGAGCACGCCGACCAGGTAATCGACGCCCGGGAACATGGCGACGACCGAGTTGATCACGATGGTGTCGAAGGGCCCCCACGGGAGCGCCGAGAGCTCGTGCGCGGCGGCCCGGTGCAGCGTCACGCGCGACGCGAGCTCCGAGCCCGCGAGCAGGTCCTCCAGGTAGCGGATCGCCTCGCCCGAGACGTCGGTCGCCACATAGTGTTCGCAGTGCGGCGCGATCCGGAGCAACAGCATGCCGCTGCCGCACCCGATCTCGAGCAGGCGGCGCGGCCGGAGCGACCGGATCCGCTCGACCGTGTGCTCGACCCATTCACGGATGTGCTCGTCCGGGAGCGCCTTTCCGGTATAGCTGTCGTTCCAGCCGCCGATGTGGAAGTCCGCGTCCCAGTCGCGCTTCGGCCGGCGGTAGGCCTCGTCCCACAGCTCGCACCACTCCTCGATCAGTTGCTCCTCGAGGACCGACCGCCCCGCGGCCGGCGCCGTCGGGACGACGTAGGCGAACAGCCGCTCGTCCCCCGGGGCGAGCTGCTTGATCGCGGCTGCGGCCTCTCTCACGGCCGGATGTTGCAGCAGCAACGCCTCGATCTCGCCGAGCTCGACGCGATGGCCGCGGAGCTTGACCTGATCGTCGAATCGTCCGAGGATCTCGAGGTCGCCGTCGGGCAGGAGCCTGCCCTGGTCCCCGGTGCGGAACAGCCGCCCCGCCCGCGGGTCGACGACGAAGCGCGCCGCCGTCAGCTCGTCACGGTTCACGTAGCCGCGCGCGAGCGCGGCGCCGCCGATGTACACCTCCCCGGGCGTGCCATGCGCGGCCGGCCGGAGCTGCTCGTCGAGGACGAAGACCTGCACGCCGTCGATCGCCCGCCCGACCGAGACGTTGGGCCCGCCGTCCGCGTCGGTGACGCGATGGAAGGTCGCGTCGATCGTGGCCTCGGTCGGGCCATAGAGATTGATCAGCTCGGCGTCCAGCACCTCCGCGAAGCGCCGGGCGAGGCGGGTCGGGAGCAGCTCGCCGCCGGCGAAGACCCGCCGCAAGCTGGTGCACGCGCGCACCCCCTCGGTCTCGACGAAGACCGCGAGGAGCGACGGGACGAATTGCGCGACGGTGATCCGCTGCTCCCGGATCAGATCGATCAGATAGCCCGGGTCCTTGTGCCCGTCCGGCCGCGCGAGCACGAGGCGCGCCCCGGCCAGCAGCGGCGCGAGGAACTCCCAGATCGAGGCGTCGAACGCGAGCGGGGTCTTCTGCAGGACGCGATCGCCGGCGTGCAGCGGGAACTCGCGCTGCATCCATGCCATGTGGTTGCAGATCGCCCTGTGCGGGATCATCACGCCCTTGGGCCGGCCGGTCGAGCCCGAGGTGTAGAGAATGTAGGCGAGCGCGTCGAGGGAGAGCTCGAATTCCGGAGGGGTCGCGTCCTCGTCTCGCAGGTCTGCCGCGAGGTCCGGGAGGCAGATCCAGCGAGCGCCCGTCCGGCGCAGCGACTCCGGGCCGGGGGTCGTCGAGACGACCCAGCGAATGGCCGCGTCGTCGATCATCCAGGCCAGGCGATCGACCGGATGCGATGGTTCGAGCGGGACGAAGGCGCCGCCGGCCTTCAGGATCGCCAGCAGACCGATCACCAGGTCGAGCGACCGCTCCGCGTGGAGGCCGACCGCAGCGTCCGGGCCGACGCCGAGCGTGCGGAGCCGGCGGGCGAGGCGATTGGCCTGCCCGTCGAGCTCGCGGTACGTCATCGTGATCTCGGCCAGGGAGACGGCGATCGCCTCCGGAGATGCGAGAACCTGGGCCTGAAACAGGTGAGGGAGGGGAAGAGGTTGCGAGGTCGTCACGGTTCGCTCCGGGTTGAAGGACGAACGAGACCGCGAGCGCCCGCGCGCCGACGCCGGGGGCGTGCGACGAATCGCGGGAGCGCCCGTTGCGGGGTGCGTTTGCTGGGCTCGTCGCGCTCGACCGGGAAGTCGCGCGGGGGCCGATGATTAATTCACCGGACGTTCGCGCGTCCCCTTGAGCGCGAACGCGCGCCCTGCGGCGGTTAGGCGGTCCGGTGCATCGCGCGAGGACGCCATCAATCGAACCATGCGCGCTTGAAGACCATGGGGGCGTCGACACCGCGTCGCCCGATCACCCCGCCGGCGCGCGGACGACCTCGTGCGATGTGACTGTACGACGGACCGCATCGTGACGGCGAGGGCCGAACACGGGCCAGGCAGAGCTGCTCCACGGTGTAGGTCCTGAGACGAGTCGTTCGCCGGCGTTCCCGGCACTTCGGTCGGGCGAATCCAGCGTTGCATGGCCTGCGAGCATTCGTGTCCCCGCCGCAGGGACACGACGCGGGTCCCGGTGCCGCGGTTCAGCGACGACTGACGGCTCAGCCGGGGATCGTACAGAAAGGCGGCTCGAGCACGAGCTCGTTGGCCATGTCGACCACGCACTCGGCCTCCTTCGGGGTGGCGACGAGGCGGATCTTCTCGAGGTCCTCGGTGTTGACCGGGATCGCGATCGCGTCGGCGAACTCGCCCGGCTGTAGCGGACTCGGGAAGTCGATCGTCTGCAGCAGCGACTCGACGCCCATCTTGGTGCCGTAGACCTCGATCTCGGCGCCGGCGAGCAGCGGGGCGCCGCCCTTGTTGCCGAGCTGGACCCACAGGTTGACGACGCTGTCGCCGCCGCACTCGCTCAGGCACGAGTCCGGCGTGATCATCTGCAGGTCGGGCGCGAGCAGGCCGTCGGCCTCCGACAGGTCGCCCGAGCGGAAGTTGTTGTAGACGGACCAGTTGGCGACCGGCTTGTCCGGGATCCCGCCGTCGTCCTCGACGTTGGTGATCGAGTACGCGTGCTGGTTCCATAGCTTGCGGCCGGGCCGCCACGACTTGTTCATGTCGCCGATGACGCTGATGCCGTAGTTGCTCTGGATCAGGTTGTTGTGGACGACGACGATCTCGACCTGGCCGTCGTTGTCGACGTCGGCGACGATCGGGTACTCGATCAGCGTACCGCTGCTGTGGCCGTCGTAGAGCAGCTTCACGGCGCCGTCAACGCCGGAGTAGACGTAGAGGTTGATCTCGTCGGCGTACACGACGTCGGCGATGCCGTCGCCCTCGAAGTCGTAGACCGCCGAGCCGGTGATCGCGGAGCTGGCGTCCTGCGTCTGCTGCTGCCACAAGACGGTGCCGTCGGTGTCGAAGACGATGTAGCCGGCCTTGCCGGCGACGCCGACCTCGGGCTCGCCGTCGCCGTCGTAGTCGGCGATCGTCGGCGGGCCGCCGAACTCCGCGGGGTTGGGGACGTTCCACATCGTGCCGCCGGCAGCGGTCATCAGGCGGACGCTGCCGTTCGAGACGACGACGATCTCCGGGCCGCCGTCCTTGTCGAAGTCGGCGACCGCGGGGTAACCGTCGGGATCCATCGTGGACCAGATGTGGCTGCCGTCGGCGTTGTAGACCGCGTTACCGACGATCACCTCCTGATCGCCATCGGCGTCGATGTCGACCGCGAACGAGGTGCTGGCGTAGGTGGGCGCGCCGACGCCGTACATGCCCTTGCCGCGCAGGCTGCCGTCGTTGTTGAGGATCACGCGGCCGAGGATCACCTCGGGCTTGCTGTCGGCGTCGAGATCGGCGATCGCCGGCGCGGCCATGACGCTCCAGGCGATGTCGCCCGGGTAGCCGGCGCTGGTCCACTTGACCGTACCGTCGTGCTCGAGCGCCTTGAGCGTGCCGCCGACGCCGACGACGACGATCTCGGGCGCGGGGTCGTCGTCGAGGTCGCCGACCGCGATACCCGAGCACGCGGCGATGTTGTCGGCGATCGAGAACAGCTCCTTCTGGCCGTCGCCGCTGATCGCCCGCAGGTAGCCGGCCGCGAGGTAGTCGGCGCCGGCGTAGGTGACATAGAGGATGGCCGGCATGTCGCCCTTGCTGCCGTAGACGCCGTCGCCGTCGTCGTCGGTGAGCGGGGCGACGACCGGTGTCATCATCACCTGGTTGTAGCCCGGGGCGACCGCGAAGGTCTGCTTGGTCCACTCGACGACCGGCGTGAAGGTGCCGAAGTTCGGCTCGGTCTTGCACGCGGCGTCGAACGGCCCGACGAAGCCCTTCGGCGGCTCGTCGCCGCAGAAGGGCAGGCCGCCGGTGTCGCCGGTGCTCGACACGCCCGTCGTGCCGCTGCTCGCGGAGGTCGTCGCCCCGGTCGGGTCGGTCGCGGCCGTCGCCGATTCGCTCGCCGAGCCGCTGTCCTGCGTGCTGCTCGGACCGCCGGTGACGACCTCGGTCGTCGACCCGCCGGAGGTCGGGGCCGCGGTGGAGGTGATGGACGCGGAGGCGCTGTCGCTGGCGGTCGCGCGCCCGTCGTCGCCGCACGCGACGAGGGCGAGGAGCGGCCAGACGCCCGCAGAGGAGAGCACACGCGTGAGCGATCGTGGGGTCATCGGATTCGCCTATGGCGGATAGGTGTTTCGAAGTGGGGATTCCGCGACGGGGCCGGGCAGGAGGAGGCCGAGGCCACCACGGTCGCACGGTCGGGGGCTCGAAGGCGAACACCGGGTCGTGACGAATGGCACACCCCCCCTGGGTCGTCGAGTCCGGCAGGCCTCGAAACCCCGCTCAGCCGCTCCTTTCAGTCCCGAAAGAGCTCGTTGGCGAGCGCCTCCTCGGCGGACTGCGGTTTTTTGCGTGGACGGGTCCATCGCCGGGCTCAGGTAGCCGTCGCGGATCCGCGGGTCGGTGGCTCCCTGGTCCGGGTCGTTGGTCCGGGCCAGGGCGCCGGCGGTGACGGTCGGCATCGCATTCGGCGCTCAGCTGCTCGAAAGGCGCTGCCGGTTCCTGTTCATCGATGACCCGTGGGGCGTCGGACACGCCCCCTGTCTAGCGATCACGACCGAGCCGCGCGGGATGGGGGGATAACCGCGGGGGCCCTCGGTCTGTCGGAGCATGATGCCACTCACCATTCTCAGGCGGAGAGACTTCAGGAGGCGAACACGTTGGCGCCCGATATCGTCCTCCTCCGAGGACATCCGCGCGCTCCTGGTACTCGACCCCTTGACCGAGTTCCCACGTTAAATTGCTCAACCGCGCCGCACGGTCATTGCACACCTGCATTATCCTCGCCCCCGCATGTCCGAGCGCTCCTTCGTCCGCGCCGTCGACCGCCCCGAGCCGCTGCCGCCGGACGATCCGCGCGCGGTGCTGCGCGACCTCGGCTGCTGGGAAGACATCCAGCACCCGGTCGCCCACGAGCGCTTTCAGGCGGCCTGCAAGTCCGGCAACGCCGCTGCGGTCGCGGCCTATGTCGCGCTCGGCATCGACTTCGACAGCCACACGCCGATCTCCGGCGAGACCCCGCTGATCCGCGCGGCCGAGGGCAACCAGCCCATCATCGTGCGGCTCTTGCTCAGCGTCGGCGCCGACATCCATGGGCGTGACCTTCGCGGCGACACGGCGGTCAAGACCGCGGTCAATTGGGGGTCGGCCGACGCTCTCCGGGCGCTGCTCGAGCACGGCGCCGATCCGAACCTGCCCGACAAGTTCAGCAATTATCCGCTCGAGCGGGCGCTCGAGCAGGGCCGCGACGACCTGCTCGCGCTGCTGCTCGAGCATGGCGCGTCGGTCAACGTCGGCGCGCAGGCGCAGAGCAGCGCGTTGCAGTGGTGCGTCCGGCAAGGCCAGCCGGAGCGGCTGCGGGCGCTGCTTCGCCGCGAGGACGCCGATCCGAACCAGGTCAACGGGTTCGGCGATCCGCTGCTGCACTACGCGGTCAACTGGTCCAAGCCCGCGATCGTCGCGGCGCTGATCGAAGGTGGCGCGGACCTCCATCGAACGAATGTGTGGGGCTGGACCGCGCGCGACGCCGCCGAGCTGCGCGAGCAAGCCGAGGCCGTCGCGTCGCTCGAGCTCGCCGGCGCCAAGCCGGGCAAGGCCGACGCGATCGCGTTCTTCAAGGCCATCGCGCGGGCAGACCTCGAGACGGTCCAGCGGCTGCTCGATCGGGGCTTCGACGTGAACACCCGCAATCATCTCGGCCGCACGGGCCTGATGGTCGCGGCCGAAGAGGATCAGCGCGGCATCGCCGAGCTGCTGCTCGAGCGCGGGGCCGACATCGAGGCGCGCAACGCCACCGAAGACAACGCGCTGGTGTTCGCGCGCTCGACCGCGCTGCGCCGGCTGCTGCTCGAGCGGGGGATCGCGGCGGCGTATCGCGATCGCGCGGGCAAGCTGCGGCAGCCGGGCGTCGCCGCGGTGCTGGCCGAAGACGATCAAGAGCTGCTCGCGCTCTTGCTCGACCCCCAGGGCAACCTGCCCGATCTCTCGGACCTGTCCGGCTGCCACGATGCGCTCGTGTGGGGCAAGTACTCCGGCCGCATGCAGAAGCGGGCCGCGACCCTGCGCCGACTCGGCGTGGCCGGGGCCGATCTCGAGGCGCCCGGCAAGCGCAACGAGTCGCTGCTGCACGGCTACATCGATCGGGCCTTCGAGGCGCTGGCGCTCACGTTGATCGAGGTCGGCGTCAACCTCGACCACGCCGACGATGACCACGTCACGCCGCTGATCCGGTGCTGCAAGAGCGGCAAGGAGCCGGCCGTGCAGGCGCGCATCGTTCGGGCCTTGCTCCGGGCCGGAGCCGACTACACCAAGACCAGCGGGCTCGGCCACAGCGCCTACGATGCGGCCGCGAGCAACGGCAACGAGAAGTGCATGGTCGCGCTGGAGGAGGTGTTTCAGCAGACGCTGTGGGATGCGCTGGCCGAGCGCGGGCTGACGAAGCGGACCACTCGCGCGAAGTACGACGCCGCGCTGTTCGAGGCGCTCGCGCGGCGGACCAATTACGAGACCTTCCGCCACTGGCTGCGCAAGGGCGAGCACGCGATCGTCCGCGGGCTGCTGCAGGCTGGCTACGATCCCGACCCGCCGCAGCTCGCGGAGGGGCTGCGCCCCCGCGAGCTGCCGCTGACCCTGGCGATCGCGGCCGGCGACCTGGAGCTGGTCCGGATCCTGCTGGCTGGCGGCGCCGACCCGAACCTCGTGCAGAGCTGGGGCCTCACGGCGATGAGCTACGCCGCGACGACGCAGGCCGAGGTGGTCGCGGCGTTGCTCGCCGCCGGCGCGGATCCACAGCCGATCGACGACTCGGGACACGCGGCGATGGTCGGGGCGGCGGCCCGGAACGACCTCGAGGTGCTAGAGCTGCTCCACCGCGCCGGAGCGAGCGCGCAGCCGCGACCGAGCGGCTACTCGCCGCTGCACGGGGCGGTCCAGCGCGGCCACTTCGAGGCCGCGCGGTGGTTGCTCGCGCATGGGGCCGACATCGACGCGCGCAAGGCGGATCGCGTGACGCCGCTGCACGTCGCGCTCGAGCATGGCCACTTCGAGCTGGCCCACGCGCTGCTCACCGCCGGGGCCGACGTCAACGTCCAGACCACCGACGCGTACTACCGGCATACGCCGCTGATCCAGGCGACCAGGAAAGGCGCCGTCGCGCTGGTCGAGGCCCTGCTCGCCGCCGGGGCCGATCCCCACGTCCGCGACGCCGACGGATTCTCGGCGCTCTGGTATGCGAGTCATCGAGACGAGCTGAAACGCTTGTTCCCCGAGGACAGCGCGCGCCCGCGCTGCAAGCGGGTCGCGGGCGCGCTGCCTGGGCTGCTGCGGGCGATCCACCTCGGCGATCGTGAAGGCGTCATGGCCGCGCTCGAGCGCGGCGGGCTCGGTGTGACCAACTACCGCGGTGACACGGCGCTGATGCTCGCGGTCGCGAGCGACCAGCGGCACATGGTCGACGTCTTGCTCGACGCCGGCGCCGACCTTCGGGCGACCAACGCCAGGGGCGACACGGCCTGGTCCTACGCGTTATGCTGCGGAAATGATGCGCTGCGCCGGCTGCTCGAGCAGCGCGGCTTCGAGTGCGATCGAAAGGCGATCCGGCAGATGGCCGATCAGGCGATGCGCCGGCGCGCGGTGCTCGAGGCGCTCGCGGCCGGCGATGTCTTCCGCGTAGCCAAGCAGATCGCCGCGCTCGACTTCGACGTCGACTCGCTCGCGCCGCAGCGGCGGCCGCTGCAGATCGCGATCGAGCGGCAGGACGCGGCGATGGTCGAGCTGCTGCTCGCGAGCGGGGCCGACGCGACGCTCGACGCCCGCGGCGTCGATCCTGCGCTCGAGCTCGGCGAGGTCGTGGTCCTGCGCGTCCTCGGCAAGGAGCTCCACCTCGGGCATTTGTTTGCCTGAGATTGAATCGGCGTGCCGCGATTGAATCGTGGGACCCGCGGCCGCGCGCCGGCGCGCCCGCCACCGCGACAGCGGCCTCGCCGCCCCCGTCGACCCGCGCCGCGTCGAGGTCTTGACGATCAGGTCGACGGTCGAGGGCTTGAGGTCCGACAGCCCCTTGCGGACGGCGGCGATCGTCTGCTCGGTGATCTGGTCGGGCCGCAGCGCGCCGCCGGCGAGCGTGGGCTCATGCGTCGGCGCGGGCCCGGTTGAGGGCGAGGAGGCGGGCGAGGACCTCGTCGTGGAGGTCTCGCGGCCACCGGCAGCGCCAGGGCTTCCTCGCGGCGCGCGGGCGGTCGTCGTGGTCGAGGCGGAACTCGCAGGCGGCGCGATCGGCGAGGTCGGTCCAGCCGTAGGCGGCGAGGACGGCGCGATCGAGGGCGGCGTGGAGGTCGCGCAGCTCGAGGATGTCGGGGGCGCGCTCGTCGGGGTCGTGGAAGCGGTTGTAGGTCGCGGTCAGCCCCTCGTGGTGGCGGAGCATCCGCGCGGCGCGAGATTCGTAGTAGCGCTGGCCGGCCCGCTCGAGCGCGAGAGATCGCTGCCAGTCGGGCGGGAAGGGGAAGGTCTCGAAGCAGTCGGAGGCGGTGTAGCGGAGCCGGTCCTCGAGCGTCGAGCCGAAGAAGCGGGCCCACAGCTCGTGGACGCGCGACTGCAGGATCGCGAAGGCGGCGAACGAGGGGAGCAGGAAGACGTTGAGGGTGTGGGCGAAGACCCGGTCGGGCGGCTGGAACACGAGGCCGTGGTGCGCGCTGACCTGCGAGTGGACGAGCACGCGGTCGAGGGCCCGGAGCTTGCGCGCGAGCTCGGCGCGCGGGCGCCAGAATTGCCACCAGGGCCAATTGGCGAGCGCGCCCGACTTGGTCGCGCGCTCGGGCTTGACCTTGCGCTCGACGATCGCGAGCAGCTCGGGCCAGCGCTTCGCCGATTCGAGCGGGAGATCCTCGAAGTGGATGACGAATCGGCGGTGCGCGTGCGCGGGGTGACCGTTGATCTCCTCGCCGCCGAGGTAGGGGAAGATCCGCTCGGCGCTGTGCGGCGCGACCTGCAGGATCCGGCGCATCTCGGCCAGCGGCGTGGCGCCCGGGACCGCGTCGTCGAAGGTGAAGCCCATGCCCTTGAGGTCGCAGCCGACATGACTGATCCCGCGGTTGTCGGCGAGCGCGCGCGGCGGGCGGTCGTCGCCGGCATGGGACAGGTAGGCGCTGATCCGCGGGACGGGCTCGCCGTCGAGGCGCGCGGGGAGTGGGTCGCCGCCCTTGCGCACGCAGACGACGCTGGCGACCACCGCGGCCCGCCCGGGCCACGCGAGCCGCTTGGTCGCGGAGAAGATCCGGCCGCCGTGGGCGCAGATCCAGCCGAGGCCGGTCGACAGCGTGTCGCCCTGGGCGATCGTGTTGGTCGCGATCAGTCCGAGTGCGCCGCCGCGGCGGAGCAGCGCGAAGGTCCGCCGGAGGAAATAGGCGGACAGGTCGGCGTTGCCGCTCGCGTCGGCGACGGTGCCGACCAGCCAGTCCTTGACGGCGCCGCCGAGGGTCGCGCGGATCCGCTTGCCGCCGAGGAACGGCGGGTTGCCGACGAAGACGTCGAAGCCCGGATCGTCGCGCGCGAATACGTGGGGGAACTCGAGCTGCCAGTGGAACGGGATCACGGGGCGGTCGCCGGCGCGGAGCTCGTCGGACAGGGCGCGGAGGCGGAGGGACGCCGCGGGGTCGCCCCGCCGGGCCGCGTCGGCGAGCGGGCGCAACCGGGCGCGCGCGCGCTCGCGGTCCCGGGCCGTCGCGCCGCCGCGGAAGAATGCGTGGAGGATCGCGTCGGCGCGCGACGAGCCGTTCACCTTCCTCGATCACGCCCTCAAGCACGGCGACTCCCTCGTCGGCTTGACCACGCGCCAGATCGCCGCCTTCCGCTGGGACGATCGCGCCGACGATCCACCGATCGAGCCCACCGCCGACGGCCCAATGGTTGCGCTCCGCGGCGCAGTGACGAGCCAGAGCGACAGCTTCGCCAGCTCGACGGCCGCGGGATCCCTGTCGACGCCGTGGAGGCAGCGCCGGGCGACGAGGCGGCGCGCGTGGTGCAGGAGGGCGTCGCCGGGCGGGAGCGCGGGGATCTGTGCATGTCGCTCCCACGCGCGGACGAGGTGGGCGCCGAGCTGTCGACAGGCCTCGACGAGGAAGGCGCCGGAGCCCATCGCCGGGTCGCAGATCGTCAAGGCGAGGAGCTGCGCGGGCGTCGGACGCTCGCCGAGGGCCGCGAGGACGGGGCGCAGGGTCTCCTCGACGATCGGGCCGGTCAGCTCGCGCGGGGTGTAGTGCGCGCCGGACCTGCGGCGCTCCTCGCCGGGTCGGAGGAGCAGCGCGCCGGGGTGGTCGTTCGCGCGCGCGAGCGTGTAGCCGAGCGTCGCCTCGTGGATCGACCCGAGCTGCTCGACGTCGAGGTCGCGGTACGACACGGGCTCGCCGTCGACGACGAGCAGGCGATCGAGCACGCGCCGGACGATGTCGTCCGACATGCGAGGGATCGTGAGGCGCGGCGCGTCGCCCTCGAGGTCGCCGGGATCGAACAGCGCGCCGAGGCGAGCGGGCTGGGCGCGGCCTGCGTCGCCGGCATGGACGCGGCGGAACAGGGCGAGCAGCGCGGACCAGGCATCGTGACGGCGTGCGAGCGCGCCGGGATCGTCGGCGGCGTCCTCGCGCAGGCGGCGGTGGAGGCCGGTGAGCACGTCGCCGGGCAGCAGGCCGCGGGCCTCGGCGTGGAGCAGGAACGCGAGGCGCAGGACGAGGGTCCGCAGGCTGCCGTAGACGTGCCGGGGGTCGGCCCGGGCCAGCGCGCCGGGAGCCTCGGCGTCGGCGGCCTCGAGGCCGCGCAGGAGGTCGCGCAGGGCCTCCGGGACCTGCTCGGCGAGGCGGGTCGAGGCGGCGTCGGCGGCGCGGCGCGAGCCGGACGCGCGGTCGCTCGCCGGGGGCCCGGCGCGCTGGTCAGGGCGATGCATGCGCGGAGGTATGCATGCTAGCGGCGACGGCGGCGGCGGGGAAGGGCGGGTCAGCCCGGGATGATGTCGACGCAGCAGCCGGTCTGGCAGAACTGATTGGGCACCATCGTGCAGTCGCCGCTGTTTTCGCACGGCTGGACGCCCGGGTCGCACTTCGGCGTCTCGTTGCACGCCGGCGGCAGGTCGCCGACGTCCTGGCCGAAGCAGACCTCGCACTGATCCGGCTGGCAGGGGTTGGCGCACTGCGGGAAGAAGGTGCAGCTGTTGCACGCGGCGAGGTTGTCGAGGCTGCACTGCGGGTTCGAATTGAGGTAGACGAACTGGCCGGCGATCTGGCAGCAGCCGAAGCAGTCGCAGCCGTTCGGGATCAGCGGCACGCAGACGTCGAGGCAGGTCTGCGGGAGCTTGGGCGTGCACATCTTCTCGGCCGCGCTGTAGCCGCAGCCGATGTCCTCGCCGGGGTTCTTGACGTCGCACTTGAGGTTCCACTCGCACTGATCGTTGCCGACGCCCGAGTCGGCGTCCCAGTAGCAGTCGGACTTGCAGTCGAGGTTCTGGCCCGGCAGGCTGGTCTGGTACGACGTCTCGTCGTCGTCGCACGGCGAGGTGCACTCGGGGTCGAATAGATCGATCGCGCCGTCGCCGTCGTCGTCGAGGCCGTTGCCGCACTCGTACAGCTTGATCCCGCACTTGACCTCTTTCTGGCACAGGGCGCTGCAGCCGTCGCCGCTGGTCTTGTTGCCGTCGTCGCAGGTCTCGCCGCCGCCGACGAGCTTGTCGCCGCAGACGTTGAGCGTGCAATTGCCGTGGCACGCGCCCTCGCCGTTCTGCAGGCCGAGGTCGCACTGCTCGCCCGGGCCCTGGTCGCCGTCGCCGCAGACGTTCTTGACGCAGCCGGGCAGGCAGGCCTGGCCGGGGCCGTTGGCCGGGCCGTCGTCGCAGGTCTCGAAGCCGACGTGGATCAGGCCGTCGCCGCAGACGGCCTGGGCGCACGTGGAGGTGCAGGCGCCGGCGTCGGAGTTCGCCTTGCCGGCGTCGCACGCCTCGGGCGCCTGCACGTGGCCGTCCCCGCAGGCCGCGAGGGTGCAGGCGGCCGTGCATGCGTCGGTGTCGATCGCGTTGCCGTCGTCGCACGGCTCGCCCTGGTTGACCTCGCCGTCGCCGCAGGTCGCCAGCGCGCACGCGGCGGTGCACGCGTCGCCGTCGTCGAGGTTGCCGTCGTCGCAGCCCTCGCCCGGGCCCTGGTCGCCGTCGCCGCAGACGTTGGTCTCGCAATTGCCGAGGCAGGCCTTGCCGGGGCCGTTGTCCGCGCCCGCGTCGCACTGCTCGCCGGGCTGGGCGACCCCGTCGCCGCACGCCGGCAGGGTGCAGAGCGGGGTGCAGCCGTCGTCGGCGACGTCGTTGCCGTCGTCGCACTGCTCGCCGTCGTCGAGGACGCCGTCGCCGCAGACGATCGGCTTCGGCGGGGCCCCGGACGTCGCGTCGCCGGTCGTCGAGCCGCCCCCGGACGCGTCGGTCTCGCCGTCGGCTCCGCCGGTCGGCTCGCCCTCGCCGGTCGAGCCGACCTCCGGGCCGGTGCTCCCCGGGACGACCGCCGGGTTGCTGCCGAATCCGACGTCCGTGGGTGTGCCCCGATCGCCGACGCAGGCCGAGAGGAGCGCGCTTGAGAGCAGGGACAGCGAGAGGATCGTGCGGTGCATCGTCAGTCTCGCACCGAACTATGGCACCCGATCGCGGCGCGGCCGTCCGCGAGTCGCATCAAATTTTCGCAAGCGCGGCGCGAGGGCTGCGATCGCGCGCGGGTCCGCGGCGCCACGCCGGCGACATGGAGCGATCCGCCGGGGATCGCCGCGGTCGCGGCGAATCGAGGGAGGACAGGGCGTTCGGCCGGGATCGCGGCGAGGCCGGGCCCGCGGAGCCGCCGGTGATTCGCGGAGATCCGGATCGGCGTATTGGTGGGTCGAACGATCCGACCTCGCCCGCGGCGTCGTGCGAACGCCGGATTCATGCGAGGACGACGGGGCCGCGAGGCGCGAGCGTCGGTCGCCGATCCGCGGGTCGTCCGCGAGGGACTGCGATGATTCGTCCGCAGCGCGCGCCGACGAGACGCGGCACGCCGCGGCGCTCGCTCGTTCCGCGCGCCGGGAACCATGCACGGCGGACGGGGAGGGCGGGCGCGGTGAGCGGGGGAGAGCCCGGAGAGGCCGGCGCCCGCGGCAGCCGTGGCGCGGGGCCACGCGCGACGATCTCGCGCGCGCTCCGGATGCGCAGCCGTCGCCGGCCGCCGGGTCGTGCGGGAACAAGAGGCACGATCGACGCGCCGACGCGAGCAGCCGACCTCGCGGGCGCGCGGACGCAGAGCGCCGGTCGCCTCACCGGCGCCTCGGGGCGCGGGGCCGTCGCGTGCGTGCGGGCGCGCGGGTGCGACGGCGCGGCCTTGCGGGTAGGATGGGCCATGGCCAGCAAGCGAGGGGGCATCGCAGCGTTCGCGGTCGCGGCGGCGTGCGCGAGCGGGCAGGGGCGGGACGAGGACGTGACCGTTTCGGCCGGGTCGACCGGCGCGGCCACGTCGAGCGGTGACGCCACGGCGGGCACGAGCAGCGACGACACGACCGGGTCCGCGTCGACCAGCGCCGACTCCGGGTCGACGGATCCGGTCACCTCGAGCAGCGGCGAGGTGACGACCGCGGCGAACACCAGCACCGACGCGCTGACGGGTACGACCGCCGACGCCACCGGCACGACCACCGGCACGACCGCCGATCCGCCGCCGGCCTGCGGCGACGGCGTCGTCGTCGCGCCCGAGGTCTGCGACGACGGCAACCAGCTCGACGGCGACGGCTGCAACGCCGACTGTCAGCCCTCGGGGCAGGTCGTGTGGTCGACCCTGCAGGGCGGCGCGCTCGGGCTCCCGGACGAGGCGTGGGCCTGCGCGGTCGACGGCAACGGATCGATCCACGTCGCCGGCACGATCGGGGTCAGCGCGACCGACGACGATCTGTGGGTGCGCAAGTACTCGAGCGCCGGCGACATCCTGTGGACGCAGACGCACGCCGGCTCGGCGAAGGCCAAGGATCAGGGCCGCGCGATCGCGGTCGACGCCGCGGAGCTGGTGTACGTCGCCGGGCTCGACAACGTGTTGATGCAGAACAACTAACGCGGGCTAATTCATCATCCTGGCGATGAATTCGGGGCTGTTGCCAGCGATTGCCAGGTCGTTGCCACGCGCCTTGCCGCGCGGGGGCTTTCCGTTGCCACGCTTGGTGGGCGCGGCGTTGAGCGCGGCGACCGCGACGGCGGCGAGCGCGGCCCTGTCCAGGTGGACGTAGTACTTGAGGGTCGTCCGCATGTTCGCGTGGCGGGCGAACGCCTGGAGCGCGTAGGGGCTGACGCCCTTGTTGGCGAGGTGGGTCAGGACGCTGTGGCGGATCCGGTGCGGGCCGAGGACGGGCAGGCCCGCCTCGCGCTGGAGCGCCTGCATGCGCTTGCGCGCGGATGGATCTGTCCAATGAGGCAGGTCCGTCCGCTCGCCCGGGCGGAAGACCCAGGGGCTGCCGTCGTCCCGTCGCATGCGCTGCAGGACGTCGACGAGCTGCGGCGACATCGGCACCGGGCCGATCTCGCCCTTCGGGTTGTCCTGGACGCGCGACTTGTAGACGTTGCGCGAGATCATCATGATCCCCGTCGACCAGTCGATGTCGGACCACTGCAGCGCCGGGATCTCGCCGATCCGCAGCGCGCCGTGCCACGCGAGGAGGACCAGCGCTTCATCGGCGGTGGTCTTGGCCACCTTGAGCAGGCGCTCGAGGTTGTCGGGCGAGAAGAGGCACAGGACCTTCTTCTTCTCGTTCGATTCACGCTCGATCTTCGGGAGCGGCGCCTCGGGCATCATGCCCTTGCTCATCGCCCAACGTAGAGCGCGGTACAGCTTCGCCTGGATCTGCGACAGCGTCCCGCTCTCGAGCTTCTTCTCCTGGGCGGCCTCGAGCACGCGTGCGCAGGCTCGGCGATCGAGCAGGGCGAGCGGCGTGTCTCCGAGCAGGGGCCGGAGGTGTAGCCGCCAGATCGTCGCGTAGGAGTCCTGCGTGCCGCGCTTCTGTCGCGCGATGTAGCCCGGGACGAACATGTCCCAAAATTCAGCCAGGGTCATGATGCGATCCGGACCAGCGCTGGCCGTCGCGGGGGCGCTCGGGCTGGGCTGGGCCGATACGGTGGCTTCCTCCTTCTCTCCACGCACCTGACGCACGATGCTGCGAAGGATCTCCTTCGCTTGCTGCTCGCCCCAGGTCTTCGCCGCCAGAGGGTCCATTCCGCTCGGTGCGACGAGGCGCCGGCGGATGTAGCTCTTCGTGGTCGTCCTGGGGTCTTCGATTCGCACGTCGACGTGGTGACGGGTGGGGTCGTTGTGGTAGGGGCGAACCTTGATCTTCACACGCGAGGGTCCTTGTCTCCCCCCGTGGCCCCTGATCTCCCGTGTCTCGAGCCACGCTACGAGATCGCGCATGCGGTACGCAACGCGCTTGCCGAGCTTGACGTGCGGAGGGCCGCTTGCCCCAGAGCGCCAATTGTTGAGCGTTTGCGGGGAGATCCGCAGGAACCGTGCGGCCTCCTCCGTGGTCAGTAACTCCGCCTCGCGGGATCGCTCCCCTGTAGTCCCGAGACCCACACCACACCTCCACCCCGGTGCAAAACGTCCGCGTGGGCGCATCCTCGCCCACGAGTCGCCAGCATCGCCAATCATCTCATGTCGCGGTGCGAGCCGAAACAGGCTTGTGCAGCGCGCTTTCTAATCACCGTCGATTGTTCGATCCTGCGATTGTCGATCCCGCGCTGCTCGGACGTGTGCGGCCCAGCGGCCGGGCTCGATGGGAGAGGGCGCGCCTCGTTATGGCATGATTCGCGCTGGCGCCAGCAGCCGCTCGCGCCAGGCGACGAGCGTCTCCCGATGGAACACCCAGCGGTGGACCGCGCGCACGCACGGGATGTCGCCGTCCTTGACGCGGCGGTAGAAGGTCGTCCGCGAGAGGCCCATGAGCTCCATCGCCTCGCGGGAGCCGATGTACTCCGGGAGACGCTGTTCAGCGGGCATTGGCGCCTCCCTGGGCCTGTGCGCTGCGATGCGAACGAACGAGCGTGACGAGTCCTCCGACCGCAGCGCCGGCGAGGAGCCCCACGGCAACGATGCCGGAGGCGCGGCGGACGGCGGGATCCGTGGCGAGCACAGCGACGCCGAGACTCGCCGCTCCCAGCGCGCCGCACCCGATCGAGGCGGCGCCCGGATGCCGGAACATCTGGGGAATCAGTGTCGCCCCCGCCATGCTGGCGCCGAAGGCTCCGATCGGACCCCATGGGGAACCTGTCGCCTCGGTGCGTTGCTCATTGGGCGAGCCGGTCTCCGTGATGTGCGCCTCATGATTGGTCGGAGGCTCGACCGGCGCGTCGTCGACGCTCTCGACCGACAGGGAGACGATCTCGAGCGGGAAGTCCAACCCAATTGCGAGGCGGACCACGGTCACGAGTTTGGGGTTCGGATTCGAGCGGAGCAACTCAAGGATATGGGCGCGGGACACGAGAGACCGTTGAGACCACTCCTGGCGCGAAATCCTCTTCTGGATCCGGACCTGCTCGAGCAGCTCGAGCACATATTCCGGGCGATTTCCTCGTGTGCCGCGGATCTTGCAGTTGGCCAAGGTGAGCTCGGCCAGAAACACGATCAAAGGACGCTTCCCGTAGGTCTCCAACTGCTGTCTGGTGATCGCATCGACATCGAGGATCTGGCCTCGCATCACCCCGCGGATGTGCTCGGCCAAAGTCCTGAACTCTTCCCCACTTCTCATTCGACACCTCCGGACAAGACCATCCTAAGCGCTTCGGCGACGCCGTGGTGCCGAGTTACCAGGGTCTGTTTTCGAGCGGTCGACGTTATGCCAGGTGCAAAGGCGCGAGTTTGAGCCGAGGTCGCGCGGTGGAGCGCACGTCTGGCCCAAGCTGGCATCTGGCAGCCCCTCGGTGATAGGTTGCCAGTGAACTTGCCAGAGAGCAGATCTCCATGGGCGTAATGGCTCCGGGCGCGAACGATGCGGCGATGTTACAGGTCCAGGAGCATCTCAGGACGCTTTTCCCGTTCCCCGAGGGCGAGCAGCCGTTCATGTGGCTGCTGATGTGCTGGCGCCGATTCTCAACCGTGCCGGTGCTGATCGAGTGGGAGAGGCACGGGAGCGACTCGTTCGCCTGGTGGAATGACTTCGCCCTGAAGATCGAGTCAGGGCCGGCCCGGAGCCGGGAGATGCAGCTCCGGTTCCGATGGCGAAGCGGAGGGTCGCGCGTGGTCGGACGTGGAAGCCCCGCGGTGTTGAAGGCCCTGGCGATAAGTATCTGTGAGACGGGGGGGCCGCATGGCATGCCATACCTGCCCGACGACAATCCGCCTCGGCCGGGGCGCCCACGGCGGCGCGTTCATCTGGCGCGATTCGAGAGGATGACGACGCACGAGCGCGCGCTCGTTCAGGGGTTCGGCGCCGGCTATGAGGCGCGGATCCGTCCGCTTGGGGCAGACCTGGACGGCCCGCACGGCCTCTTCATGGTCAGCCCCACAGGCGCATTCGTGCTGGTCGACTTCGGGCCCCACTACAACATGACGGCGCTCGCGGAGTGGGCTCGCGGCAACATCTCCGACGAGTTCGCCCCCGATCTCCACGACGGGGACGACCCATTCGCCGTGCGCATCCGTGGCGTCCCGTTCAGGCTGGAGCACGCGCGGATGCCCGGGCTTGGCGGCTATGCGCGGACGCCGATCGGCGAGGTCTTCCTGGTCCTCCTTGGGCTGGACGACGTCGCGCTGATCCTCGTGGCTGAGGAGCAAGCTCCGCGGTGCCTGTTCCGGGGAACCGTCAGGGAGGCGAATGGGCGCGAGCTATTGCCCGACGAGGTGCCGCTGACGCTCCTCCAGCGGCCGAGGCCGTTCACGCCCGAGCGGGTCGCCGCAGCGATCGCGGGCCAGCCCAAGTTGAACCGCGCGATCGGTCAACATCTCGTCGAGCTTGTTCAGGCCGCTCGAGACGAGCTCGGGACGGAGAACGCGCGGCATCTGGTCTGGGCGCTCGTGGTGGCCCACGCACGCGGCCAGCGGACGAGTGTGTCGGGCACCCATGCGGAGATCTTCCGCTGGGTGCTCGAACAGGGGCACATGCAGGCGATGCCGAGGGATCGGGCCGCTCGCGGCGCGCTGCACTGGCTCGCCGCCCGCTCGCCGCTGTTCGAGCGCTCGATCGTGAAGCGCGTCGCCCGGTGGAGGTGCCGCGTCGAGTGGTTCAGCGAGCCGAGTGCAGCGATCCTGGCACGCATCGCGGCCCTGGAGACTGCTCATCACTGAGCGGCTGCCAGCGAATCAGTAGGCACCGCCGCGGAAATTTCGATCCAGGCCTGTCCGTGGATCCAGGGATCGTTTGTGAGACCGCTTCTAGTGTTTGATCGTATCCAGACGATATCTGCTCCTCTCGTGCATGGATTCGGTGACCAAGACACTCCTACCGGTCGAAGTGTGAAGCAGCAACACGGGATCGAAGGCTTGAACCGGAGGTTCGAGGCCGATCTCGAGATCTCCTCGATCGTCTGCGCCGACTCGTCGAAGCGAGCCGTCGCCTTTCCGGTGTCGACGACCCAGCCCGTAGCGGCCGCTGCGGTCAAAGTGGATCCACACTCCTCTCCAACTGTAGGTGACGGCGCCGGTCCTCGAATCGACGATGTCAATGTCGCCCTCCCACGACGATGTATCGGCGATCAGGGCGACCCGGGACAGATCTTCGCTGATGTCCGCGGTAACCGCTGGCGAACGCCGCGGCTCGGCATAGTAGATGACCTCCCCTTGAGGAGCGCATGAGTTAGCATCATACCATCGAAGCCCGCGCTCAAATGCAACGACGACGCGCCCTCCTGACGATCGTACCCCGCACACCCGTCCGGGTGAGTGCGCTGTGGAGAACGCCCACGTGCAACGCATAGCCCGGCCGGATTCGACCGCGCTCCAGGTCCACGCGCGGGTTGGCGTCCAAGCAGAGACCTCTCCTCCTGCGGATCTGGCGATCCCGGCCAGTCTCGCGCGATCCAGCGCGCGCGATGAACTAAAGCTACCCTCCATCGTTTCGACGGCCTCGGCCATTCTCGATAACAGCCAAGTCGACGAGTCCAGATGGTCAAATGAAATCAAATCCCGTGATGCGCCGAGGTGGTGCTTGCACGCGAGTGTGACACCGCCGTCCGGCGCGCAGACCGCGCCAAGGACGATATCACAACCGCTGTAGATGCTTCGCCCCGGTGACAATGGTGCGAGGTAGATCTCCTGTACGATCCCATCCGACGTGACCCCGACCGCCAGTCTCTCATTGCACTGCGCGAGTTGCGAGAAGTCGGAGCGCGGTAGCGCCACGGGCGCGTGGCTGGAGGATTCCAAAGGGTAGATGATCGCGTGTGGAACTCCTGTCGCCGCATATTTCCCGTCGGGCGACAGTGCCATGACGTCAAACCAGTCGGTCATGAAGGATATGGAAGCGGACGGGACGTCGAGATCGGCACGAACGAGGGTGCATCGGTCGTCCTGAGCCTCGCCGTAAACAAGAGAGCCGCCATCCTCGGAAAGACCGATCGGCTGGCCATCGTAGCACGACGTGACGTGCCGGCGCCATGTCTCGTGGTAATCGCCTCCGACTCCTCGCAACACGATGATCTCCCAGGGCAAGGCGATTGCGACGACGCTCCTGTCGGCCGACGCGGCGACGGCGACCTCGGGCGCGTCGCGCACCCTGTGCGACGGCACGATGGAGCGAGCACTAGCAATGGTCGTGGCGGCTGCTTTGCCGATCTCGAGGGACCAAACATCGACGGTTAGGCTGTACGTGCTGTCTTTCCGGTTGCGCTGAGGAGCGTTCGGGCAGATCCCGACGACGTGCCGTCGATCGCCCGTTATGGCCCAGTCATTGCTTGGCCATGACTTGTCTTCACCGGCCCTGGAGCATGGCAGACTGCTCGTGGAGGACACACCGGAGTCCAGATCTGTCCAGTCGAGTTCGGCCTTGCTTCTACTCCACGACGCCGCAATGCGAGTGTCTGCATCGAGGAATACCACCCGCAGAGGTTCACGAGCATCAGCCATCGTGGGGCGGGGGACCATGAGGAGAAGTGACAGGGACTCGTCGAATTCCCACATCGTCTCATTTCCGAGGACGAGTAAACGATGTCCGTCCGCGGACCAGGAGATCGCGTCGACGCCAGCGCCGACAGGCAAGGGATAGGCGGCTTGCGACAGCCCGTCGCCGCGCCAGAGGAAAACGCTCGCGCCGTCCGAGGTTGCGAGCATGGCGGGATGCGAACCTGGCGCCCATGACATTGTCGAAACCCAAAATTTGTGAGCGGGTACGGCAATCGTCGCGGGTCCCGTGGGCCATATCTCCATTTGGGCCAACGGCCTCAGTCCGGAGCAATGCGCAAGCACGATCGCGGCGACGGCCGTCGCCGCAGGCACGGCCCAGGAGCGGGCCTGTGCGTGCCGCGAGAACGGGCCCACGGCTGGGGAACCCGCCCTGGGCGACCTCCTCCCCGGCGACGCGACCGTGACCCAACGCCCGGTGACGTCGCCGGGTCTGTCCCTGGAGTTCTGAAGCGTGCGGACGAACAGCACCGTGACGGTGATGAAATAGCCGAATTGCAGTAGGTTCGACAGCGCCAGCGCGAATGGCAGCGAAGGCCGACCGAGGAGCAGGGTGAAGAGGACGGGCGCGTTGCAGGCGACGACGGTCAGGTTCCACAGGAGCCCCATGATCCAGAAAGAGCGCAGTTCCTCCGATACACGTCGATACCATCGGCACCGCCATCCGAACAGCCCGAGGGAGAGCGCGGCCGAGAATGCCGAGAGCCACAGTATCAAGGGGGCATCCGGGACCCGGTCGTCGGTGGCAGGCAGCCAGATGAGGATCCCTTGGACGACACTCACCAGGACATGCGCGATGACCGAAAGGACAAACACAAGCCAGATGCGATTCACGGGCCAATCTCCGACGCGCGCCGAAAACGTAGTGTCTGCGTATTCTGATGGAGAGACCAGACCTCGACGTTCTGCGCGTCCGGGCCCCAGGCCGACGCCATAGCGATCGATGTGCCTGCCACGATTGGCCTTGTCCGGCCCGTGTAGCGATCGACGAGTGCTACAAAGCTCCGAAAGTTTGAAGCGACGCAGATGTAGCGCCCCGCGATATGCCACGTCGTCACTTGGAGCCCCTCCGCGAGGGTGGTCATTTCTCCACTTCGCAGATCGATTGCTGCTATCTTCCCGAGCGACCCATTGTAGGCGTACACGACCGGACCATCCGGTGCGCGAAGGAACGACGACCACCCGGCGGCATGCTCGTCCACGGCGAGGTACACACGGTCATCGTTCAGGCCGTTGCCACCCTGGCGAATTCGCCGCAGTATGTCGGTCAGTAGCAGCAAGCGATCGCCGTGCTTCTGTGAGGCCACGATCAGGGCGCCCGCACTGGCGAACGCCGCCGTGACGCCGCGAAGTTCGTTGTCCCGGAACGCCTGGGTCTCCCAGACCTCGCCGAACCGCTTTCGGTCGCAGGCGACGGCGTGGAGCCAAGTGTACTGGTCGTCGCTTCCCTTGCGGAGAAGATAAACGTGCTTTCCGTCGAAAGACATCGCATAAGTATCTCCGCTCTCAGTCGGCGGCACGTCGAGGGCGTCGAGTTTGTTCTCATGGCGAGTGTTCCAGAGCGTGAGTCGGCCGGCAGTGTCCAGCGCGATGAGCGTTGTGGAGCCGTCCGATTCAGGCCAGGCCTCAACGCGATCGATGTCCTCGGGGTGGGTCGCCTCGTACCTCTGGAGCGTGCCGAGATCGAGGATTGTCAGCGTTGGTGATCGACCCAGCGACCGTGTGCTGGCCCAGGCGATCCTGCCCGCGGGGTCGGTACACCACTGGGTTGCCTTCGAGATGTCTCGGCCCTGCACGAAGACCGTGGAGGACCCCTCTCGCGGATCGATGGAGCAGACGGCATTCCCACGTTTCATAGCCATGCGGCCCACGGGGAGGAGCGACCAACCGTCCCACTCGTCGCCGATCCATCGTGGCATGTCGCGCAGGGGCACGGCCTTCTTGAGTGCCAGCGACGCAGGGTCGAAGGCGACGAGTTGCTCCTTCTCGATTAGGCACCAAAGGGTCGTCTCGTCCTCGGAGAGGAACGCCGTCCGCTCGAACGGGTCGTGGGGCTCCCATGGCACGTGCGCGAGCTCTCGATAGGCCGAGAATTCTCGGTCCTCTTCGCGCCACAACGCGATGGCATTGCGGAGCACGAGGACCGCACCTCCGAGCGAGGTGAGCAGCGCCGCGTAGGGCGAGGGCGGAGCTCGCCGGCCGGGTCAAGAAAGCGGATGGAACAAGGAACGTGTATTGGCTCAGCGGGAACGAGACAGGTGGGTGGGTTGACGAACGGAGGTGTGA